>Ga0307488_10000003_pt1 | contig 220111 bp, 189 predicted proteins | sample SB02metaG_FD_202248 | JGI IMG/M metagenome (GOLD analysis project Ga0307488, IMG submission 202248) | Sea-ice brine microbial communities from Beaufort Sea near Barrow, Alaska, United States - SB 0.2 | ecosystem: Environmental > Aquatic > Marine > Coastal | place: USA: Alaska | collected...
TTTTGCGGTCTGGACGGGACTCGAACCCGCGACCTTCGCCGTGACAGGGCGACATTCTAACCAACTGAACTACCAGACCGTTGCGTTTAGCGGGTGCAAATATAAGATAGATTTTAGAACTTACAAGCGAATTTAAAAATTTTTATTTAAATTTTTTTCTTCCAATCAAATAAGCCGTGAGCACTTTATCATAACCTTGATGAATATCTAAAGGCACATACGCTATTTTATTTTGCAAACATTTGTTTTTTAACTCCTTAAAATAATCGGCAATTAAAGCGGTGTATTTTTCTTGTACATTTTGGGCATATAAATTAATCTCTTCTCCCGTCTCTGTATCTACAAATTTCTTAGGAATGTGGTCAAAATCAAAATCAACCTCTGTCTTTCCGTCATAGGTATGAAACAGGATGACTTCGTGCTTATTGTATTTTAAGTGCTGCAATGCATCAAACAACTTTTCCTTTTCGGTAGTGGCTTGAAACATATCGGTAAAAAGGAATATTAAAGACCTCCTGTGGATTTTCTCTGCGATTTCATGCAAGTACCTATAAGTCTCTGTGGAAGCCTTAGAAGGTGCGCTCAATAATTGATCTAATTGATTTAACAGCATTTTCCGATGCCGCTCACTTCCCTTTTCTGGTGCGTAATACTCGTAACTGTCTGAATAAATACTCAAACCCACCGCATCTCGCTGTCTTTTGAAGATCTCCATTAAAGCAGCGGCAGCCACCGCAGCATACCCAATTTTATTTAAATGCTCAAACGATTGTTTTTTTAAGATGGGATAATGCATGGAAGCCGAATTATCTATAATAATATGACAGCGAAGATTGGTCTCTTCTTCATATTTTTTGGTATAAAGTTTTTCGGTTTTCGCAAACAACTTCCAATCTATATGCCGAGTACTTTCTCCGTTATTGTACAATTTATGTTCAGAAAACTCAACAGAAAATCCGTGAAACGGACTTTTGTGAATTCCTGTTATAAAACCTTCTACTACTTGCTTAGCTAGCAAATCGAGGTTTTTAATTTCTGAAGGTTGGTTTTCGGATAAATTTATCATAGGTACCTAAAATAGAAAAAGGTTTGACCTTAGCCAAACCTTTTCTCTATATAAATTGTTAATTTATTAGCTATATAACAGCATCAATTTTATCTGTGTATACTTTTTTAGGAGCAACACCTACTTGTTTATCTACTACTTCTCCATTTTTAAAAACTAAAACCGTTGGAATATTTCTAACCCCATATTTTGCTGCAAACTCTTGATTTGCATCAACATCTACTTTTCCAACAACCGCTTTTCCTTCGTATTCTGAATAGATTTCATCAACAATAGGTCCAACCATTCTACACGGTCCACACCAAGCTGCCCAAAAATCTACCAAAACGGGTTTCTCTGATTTCAATACAATTTCTTCAAAATTTGCATCTGTAATTTCTAATGCCATATTCTTTATTTTTTAATTAATTTCGTAAGTTTCGTTCTACAAAAGTAAACAAATTAAACCCCTTAAAACAAACATGAAATTATTTTTTATTATTAGTATATCAATTGTTTCTATGTGAATCCTTAAAAAATATGGGAGGCAATTTCTTTAATATTTGTTGATTTCCCCATAGAATAGTAATGCAACAAAGGAACCCCTGCGCTAATTAATTCCTTACTTTGGGCAATACACCAATCAATTCCAACTTGTTTAATTGCAGCGCTATCTTTTGCTTTAACAACGGCCATAATTAAATCGTCGGGCAAATCTACACTAAACCGATGCGGAATTAAATTGAGCTGTTTTTTGGTGGCTAAGGGCTTTAAACCCGGAATAATGGGCACCATAATTCCTTCTTTCCTGCATTTCTTTACAAACTCAAAATATTTTTTATTATCAAAAAACATTTGTGTAACAATATAAGTTGCTCCATCTTTTATCTTCTTTTTCAAAAAATGAATATCAGAATCTAAACTGGGTGCTTCCATGTGTTTTTCAGGATACCCCGAAACACCTACACAAAAATCTGTTTTTGAGGTGTTTAACAATTCATCATCCAAATATTCTCCTTTGTTTAATGCCGCAATTTGAGAAACCAACTCATTAGCAAAACGATGCCCTTCTTTTTCAGGTTTAAAATAGGTCTCACTTTTTACCGCATCACCGCGCAAGGCCATTACATTATCGATCCCCAAAAAGTCTAAATCTATTAAAAAATTTTCGGTGTCTTCTTTCGTAAAACCTCCACATAAAATATGAGGGATGGCATCTACATTGTATTTATTCTGAATTGCGGCACACATACCTACCGTTCCTGGACGTTTCTTTACCACTTGTTTTCTAATCAATCCGTTTTCTAATTCTTTAAAAACATATTCTTCTCTGTGATACGTTACATCAATAAAAGGTGGATTAAACTCCATTAACGGATCTATATTATCAAAAATAAACTGTACATTTTGGCCCTTTAATGGGGGTAAAATTTCAAACGAAAATAAAGTTTTTCCGTTGGCATTGCCGATGTGTTCTGTAACTTTCATGTGCCTCCCTTAATTCCTTCAAAGAAGGAAAATTTTTACGGGTGTTTTATATTAATTATTAATTTTCACTGAGCGTTTCTTCACTTTTGCTAGGTTAGAAAGAGCTTCTTTTTAATCTGCTAAATTAGGACTCAGCCATTTTTCTGCCTCCTCTTTACTAATGCTTCTTCTCTTCGCATAATCTACTAATTGATCTTGGGTGATTTTTCCCAAGCCAAAATAACTCGCCTGTTCATTTCCAAAATAATACCCCGAAACACTGGCTGCTGGCCACATGGCAAGACTCTCTGTAAGTGTTACCCCAATAGCCTTTTTCACCTCTAACAAACGCCATATGGTGGCCTTTTCTAGATGATCTGGACAGGCAGGGTAGCCCGGTGCTGGACGAATTCCTTTATAACCTTCTTTAATTAACTCTTGGTTAGACAAATCCTCTGAAGCCGCATAACCCCAATGTTTTGTTCGTACTTCTTTGTGTAAATATTCGGCAAACGCTTCTGCGAGTCTGTCTGCCAAGGCTTTAATCATAATCGAATTATAATCATCGTGATCCTCTTCAAATTGCTTGGCCAATTCGGCGGTTCCAAAACCTGTTGATACACAAAAGGCCCCCATATAATCTTGGATTTCACTTTCTTTAGGTGCAATAAAATCTGCCAAAGCAAAATTAGGGATTCCTTTTCTTTTTTCTAATTGCTGACGTAGGGTTAAGAACGTATAAGCCTTGCTCTCAACCGAAGCTTCATCAAGGGTTTCACCAATAGCTATTGGAGGTAAATAAACCTCGATATCATCATCGCGCATCGAGTTTGCCGCAAACAAGCCAAACACCGCTTTTGCTTTTAATAATTTTTGGTCAAAAATTTCTTTCAGTAAGGCTTTCGCATCTGCAAATAATTCTGTGGCTTGGGGTCCAACAATGTTGTCTGTAAGAATATTTGGGTATTTCCCATGCAAATCCCAACTTCTAAAAAACGGACTCCAATCAATAAAATCTTCTAATTTCCTTAGATCAAAATCGTCAAGTATTTGAATTCCCAATTGTTTTGGTTTTGTAATACTCGCAATTTTCCAATCAATTTTAAACTTGCGTTTTCTGGCTTCCTCAATAGAAATATAATCCTTTTGTTTGCCTCGTTTTAGAAATTGCTCTCGAAATTTATCATATTCTTTTCGGATGCCTTCTTTATAAATTTTATGATCTTCGTTTAACAGATTTCCCACAACGGTAACGGCTCTGGATGCATCATTTACATGAACCACTGTATTAGAGTAATTTGGCGAAATTTTTACAGAGGTATGCACTTTAGAGGTAGTAGCACCTCCTATTAACAAAGGAACAGAGAAATTATTGCGCTCCATTTCTTTCGATAAATAAACCATTTCATCTAAAGAGGGCGTTATTAATCCGCTTAAACCAATGATGTCTACGTTCTCTTTTATGGCTGCCGCAATTATTTTTTCTGGTGGCACCATCACCCCCAAATCTATAATTTGATAATTATTACATCCCAAAACAACACTAACAATGTTTTTACCAATATCATGTACATCGCCTTTTACCGTTGCCATTAATATTTTACCCGCAAACTCCTGTTTTCCATCTTTTTCGGCCTCTATAAATGGTTGTAAATAGGCCACCGCTTTTTTCATTACTCGTGCCGATTTAACCACTTGTGGCAAAAACATTTTTCCGCTTCCAAACAAATCTCCCACCACGTTCATGCCAATCATTAAATGCCCTTCAATTACTTTAATTGGTTTGCTAGATTGCAATCTTGCCTCCTCTACATCTTCTACAATAAAAGCATCAATTCCCTTTACCAAACTATGTGTAATTCTTTGCTGAAGTGCATCACTTCTCCAGGCCAATATTTTTGCTTCAATCTCTTTTTGATTTCCTTTAATGCTTTCTGCAAAATCTAAGAGTTGCTCTGTGGCATCTTCTCTTCGATCGAACAAAACATCTTCAACCTTTTCTAATAAATCTTTCGGAATGTCATCATAAACTTCTAACATCGTTGGGTTTACAATACCCATATTCATCCCGTGCTTAATGGCATGGAATAAAAAAGCAGAATTAATGGCTTCTCTTACCAGATTATTTCCACGAAACGAAAACGACACATTACTTACTCCTCCAGAAACATTGGCATTTGGCAAGTGCTCACGAATCCATTTTGTTGCTTTAAAAAAGTCGGTGGCATTTTTTCTGTGCTCTTCCATTCCAGTGGCCACCGGAAAAATATTAGGATCAAAAATGATATCTTGAGAAGGAAAGTGAACAATATTCACCAAAATATCATATGACCGTTTACAGATATCTATTCGTCGTTGATAGGTGTCTGCCTGTCCTTCTTGATCAAAAGCCATTACAATTACCGCGGCTCCATAGCGTTTGACTAATTTTGCCTGACGAATAAATTCGGTTTCTCCTTCTTTTAAACTAATCGAGTTCACGACCGACTTTCCTTGTACTACTTTTAATCCCGCTTCAATAATGGCCCATTTAGAACTATCAATCATCACGGGAATTCGAGAAATATCTGGCTCGGAGGCAATTAAATTTAAAAATGTGGTCATGGCATAGATACCATCCAACATTCCTTCGTCCATATTTACATCTAAAATTTGCGCGCCTCCTTCCACCTGATCTCTTGCAACCGCCAACGCTTCATCATATTTTTCTTCTTTGATAAGTCGAAGAAATTTTCGAGAACCAGTCACATTTGTTCGCTCTCCAACATTGATAAAATTACTTTCTGGAGTTACCACCAAAGGCTCTAATCCAGATAACGTTAAAAACTTAGGCCCGTCTTCAATCGCCCCCCAAGTGGCAACGTCTTTTATTACTGTCTTACTTTTATTCTTTTTATTCATTCCTATTGAAGTGCGTTTTTAGAAACTCTTTTTCCTGTTTTTCGTTTTAAATACCTAAGCAATTCCTCCTTCCATTTGAGCAGGAATTGAGCAATGGACTCTTGGTTTATATTTTTCTGCTACCTCAGCAATTGCTTTGATATGTGTTGGAGTTGTCCCACAGCAGCCACCAATAATATTAATTAGGCTATTTTTGAGATACTCTTCAATAAAATTTTGCATTTCTTGAGGCGTTTCATCGTACTCTCCAAAGGCATTTGGCAATCCGGCATTTGGGTGTGCAGAGGTGAAAAAGGGAGTTTCTCTAGCCAATCTTTGCAAATAAGGTTGCAATTGTTGCGCGCCTAAAGCACAATTAAATCCAACACTTAATAAGGGAATATGAGAAATTGAAATCAAAAAAGCTTCTACGGTTTGTCCAGATAGTGTTCTACCAGAAGCATCTGTAATGGTGCCAGAAACCATAATAGGAATTGTGCTATTTCGCTCTTCTTTTACTTCATCTATGGCAAATAAAGCGGCTTTGGCGTTTAAAGTGTCAAAAATAGTTTCTACCAAAAGCAAATCGACACCGCCATCTAATAATGCTTCCACTTGCTGTTTGTATGCGAGCCGTAATTCATCGAAAGTAACCGCTCTATAGGCTGGTTCATTGACATCTGGAGACAAACTGGCTGTTTTGTTTGTTGGCCCAATAGCACCTGCTACAAATCTTGGCTTCTTGGGGTTTTTACGCGTAAACTCAATAGCAACTTCTTTGGCTATTTTTGCAGATTGGAAGTTTAATTCGTACACCAAATTTTCCATATTGTAGTCTGCCATTGCAATGGTCGTTCCAGAAAAGGTGTTGGTTTCTACGATATCGGCGCCTGCTTCAAAATACTTTTCATGTATTTCTTTAATCGCTTTGGGTTGTGTTAAAGACAGCAAATCATTATTTCCTTTTAAAGAACTGGGGTAGTCTTTAAAACGTTCTCCTCTAAAATCTTCTTCAGAGAAATTATATTGCTGAAGCATGGTTCCCATTGCTCCGTCTAATACTAAAATACGCGTTTGTAATTCCTTATATATGTTTGACATTTTTTGATTCTTTGTATCAATAAATGTCATCAGGAAAGTTGCAGAAAAAAATTTTGCGGGTTATCTGGCAAATTAAAAGTATTAATTTGTAGAATGTAGCACCTTCTTTATAATAAAGGGTTGCTAAGGTTTCATCGGATCTATTTCCTCCACCTTTCGTGATAACAATATCGATAAGATTATGAACTATGTTACAAAGTAACGCATTATTTTTTTAATCTAGAATAATAAAACTAGAATTCTATTCTTTTTCAAACAGTGTAGAAGATAAATATCTATCGCCTCGATCACAGACAATAGCAACCACCACCCCTTTCTCTAATTTTTGAGCAACTTTAATGGCTGTTGCCACAGAGCCACCACTGCTCATTCCTGCAAAAATGCCTTCTTCACTAGCCAACCTTTGTGTCATCTCTTTTGCTTCTTGTTCGCTTACTTCAATGACCCGATCTACTTTTGATGGATTAAAAATAGCGGGCATATATTCTTCCGTCCATTTTCTAATTCCAGGAATTTTAGCTCCTTCTTCTGGTTGTGCACCAATAATTTTGATGTCTTTATTTTTTTCTTTTAAATAGGTAGAAACGCCCATTATAGTTCCCGTGGTTCCCATGGCAGCAATAAAATGTGTTACTTCACCGCTGGTATCCTTCCATATTTCTGGCCCAGTTGTTTTATAGTGCGCCTTCCAATTGTCATTATTATCAAATTGATTTAATCTAAAATATCCTTTTTCATATTTTAACTTCAATGCGTAATCTCTAGAGCCTTCCATCCCTAATTCTTTGGGAGTAAGGATTACCAATGCCCCGTAAGATTTCATGGTTTTTATTCGCTCTTCAGTAGAGTTCTCTGGCAAAACTAATACCATATGTACGCCCAAAACTTTTGCCATTAAGGCCAATGCAATCCCAGTATTACCACTAGTTGCCTCTACTAGCGTATCTCCCTTTTTAATATTTTTTCTTCTAATGGCTTCAGAAATCATATTATAAGCTGCTCTGTCTTTAACACTTCCTCCAGGATTGTTCCCTTCTAATTTAAGCAATAATTTCACCCCTTTTTTGTGGAAAATATTTTTCACTTCTACTAGTGGTGTATTGCCAACAAAATCTATAATGCTTTTCGTTTTCATTTTTACAACCTTTTTTTAATAATTTTATTCTTTGATTGATAGGTAATAATAAGATTTTCAGCAACCGATTCTACAATACAAACATTGGCGCCAATAATGGTGTTTTCACCAATAACCACAGACCCTCCTAGAATCGTGGCATTTGCATAAATCGTTACATTTTTCTCAATGGTCGGGTGCCTTTTTGTGGACGCCAAACTCTTTTTTACTTGAATTCCACCTAAGGTTACACCTTGATAGATTTTTACATTCTCTTTAATTAAAGCTGTTTCACCTATGACAATTCCTGTAGCGTGATCTATAAAAAAGGAGTTTCCAATTTCTGCTCCTGGATGAATATCTGTTCCTGTTAAACCGTGCGCATACTCGCTCATCATTCTAGGCAGTGTTGGAATATTCATTTTTAATAATTGATTGCTTAAACGGTATACTGCGATCGCGTAAAAACCTGGATATGCCAAATACACTTCCTCCAAACTTTTACATGCTGGATCATTCTTTTCGGTAGCAATGGCATCTAAATCTAACTGCATTCTTATTGCTAAAAATGAATTTTCATAGATTTCCCAAATATCTTCGGCGTTATCAACTTTTAACCTTTTTACTATTTTTATAAATTGATCTTTAATTTGTTGCTCATTTACACGCTTATACTCTTCATCAAAAAGAGCATAAATTAGTTGTTTCGTGAAATTTTCAACAGAATCTTTTAGGCAAATATTATAGCTCTTAAACACCCGCTTTTCTATATCTTGACTCATCACTTCCATTTATGATTCTGGTGCTAATATTACTTCAAGGCCGTTTAATTCTGGTGTTATCACAATTTGACACCCCAATCTACTATTGTCTTCTACATAAAAAGCTTCTGCCAACATTGCTTCTTCATCCTCATTCTTTTCGGGCAATATATGATTTGATTGAACATAACATTGACACGAAGCACACATGGCCATTCCGCCACAAATTCCAATAGTTCCTTCTTCTGCCAATTCATAAGAACGCGTCACCTCCATTAAATTCATTGCCATATCTGTGGGTGCCGTTACCTCGTGAACAACACCTACTCTATCTGTAATTTTTAAAATAATATCTTTCATGTGTCTATCTTACTATTTTTTATCCTGCCTTGGTAGGCTGGCGGTTGCGCTTCAACAGCACTCAGCACAAACATATAGCTTACATTTTATCATCCCCCTTGAGTCTCAAAAACTTGTTATAGAAGTTTCATGATATCTAGATTGTCTGCAACCTTTTTTAACCTTTGCAAAGTTAACTAATAAAATTAGTTAATTGCTTGTACAACTGCTTTTGGTGCTTCTTTTCGAGTTCCATCAAAACCGTCTACACCACCCACGGTTGTGTATTTCATTACGTACTTTTTATCAGGAAAAATTCTTTTAAACGCACTTTGACACATTAAAGTAGCCTCGTGAAAGCCACATAAGATTAATTTCAACTTTCCTGGGTAGGTATTTACATCGCCAATAGCATAGATACCCGGAATATTGGTCTGATAATCGAGTGCATTATCTACTTTAATGGCATTCTTCTCAATTTCTAGCCCCCAATCACCTATGGGACCTAATTTTGGAGACAAGCCAAATAAGGGAATAAAATGATCTGCATCTAAGATAAATGTGTCTTCCTCCTTTGTTTTAACAACCACTCCGGTTAATTTTTCGGTTCCTAAAATTCCAGTTACTTCTGCAGGAGTAATCAACGTTATTTTTCCTAAATTTTTTAATTCCTGCACTTTTTCTACCGAATCTAAGGCGCCTCGAAATTCATTTCTTCGGTGAATTAAGGTAACACTTTCTGCAATATCTGCCAAAAATATTGACCAATCTAGTGCAGAATCTCCTCCACCAGAGATCACTACTTTTTTATTTCTATACAATTCTGGCTCTCTAATAATATACTCTACGCCTTTGTCTTCAAAATTCGCAATATTAGTAATAGGTGGTTTTCTAGGCTCAAAACTCCCCAATCCACCAGCAATGGCAACAATTGGCGCATGATGTATGGTTCCTTTATTCGTTGTTACTATAAAAGTCCCATCGTCCAATGTATCGATCGTTTCTGCTCTTTCCCCCAAAGTAAAACCAGGCTTAAATTGCTTGGATTGTTCTAATAAATTAGCGGTTAAGTCTCCTGCCAATATTTCTGGAAATCCAGGAATATCGTAAATAGGTTTCTTTGGATAAATCTCAGAACACTGTCCGCCAGGCTGCGGCAACGCATCAATTAAATGACAACGCAATTTCAATAATCCTGCTTCAAACACCGTAAATAATCCTGTTGGCCCAGCGCCAATAATCAATATATCTGTTGTAATCATTTTTTTATTTTACTAAGCTTTTGGTAAGCTCATTTAATGCGGTTACTTTTTCTTCAAAATCACCTTTAAGGGTTTTTCTAAACCTGTTTAAATTTTTAACTAGATCGTCAATATTATTAGGAATCATTTCTTCAAAAAACTGACGTAATCTTTTTGCTGTGGTGGGTGATTTCCCATTAGTTGAAATGGCAATTTTCACATTTCCTTTGGTCACGATACCCCCCATATAAAAATCGCAGTAAGGTGGGTTGTCTGCCACATTTACCAATATATTTCTAACTTTACAATCGCGATAAACTTGTATATTTACCTCCATATTATCGGTGGTTGAAATGACCATGTGTCTGTCTAATAAATAAAAATCCTTATAAACATCATGAATCATGGTAAGATTAAATTCTCTTGCCAATTGCAAAGTTTCTTCTCTGAAAAATGGTGCTAATAGTTGCACATTGGCATAAGGACTCGATTTTAACAGAAAAGAAAGTTTTTCTAAGGCCACATAACCTCCACCAACAATTAAAATATTTAATTCTGTTGTTTTTAAAAAAACAGGATACAATTCATTTTTTTCCATACCTCTTAGCTTACTAAATTATACGCATGTTCTTGTTGAATCGATAAAATATGTTCGCGATGTTTGACCACTTCTCCCAAGATAATAATTGCAGGATTGCTTAATTGTTGTTGTTCTACCACTGCTAAAATTGTATCGACAGTTCCAATTCCTATCTTTTCTTGAGCGGTTGTTCCTTCTTGAATAATAGCTACTGGTAGATCATTTTTCTTTTCCTTTTGAAACAAGCGAACAATTTCGGGGAGTTTTCCCATTCCCATCAATACCACTACAGTGGCATTCGATTTTGCCGCAAGGGCAACATCCGAGGAAATATGATGATTTTTTGTTGTTCCCGTAATCACCCAAAAACTCTCTGAACTTCCGCGTTTGGTTAAGGGTATATTTTGAGATGCTGGTACTGCTAATGATGATGAAATTCCAGGAACCACAGCTACTTTTAAACCAAACCTTGCAGCATATTCCATTTCTTCCGCTCCGCGACCAAAGATAAAGGGATCTCCACCTTTTAAGCGAACCACATGTCCATGAGAATTTGCTCGCGCCACAATTAATTCATTTATTTGCTCCTGTTGATACCGATAGCACCCCCTTCTTTTGCCCACAAAAATAATTTCTGCCGTTGATTTTACATGAGCAAGCAGTGCGACATTTACGAGGGCGTCATATAAAATAACATTCGCCGTTTTTAATACGTTTAGCGCTTTTAAGGTGATTAAATCTGCATCTCCTGGCCCAGCACCAATCACCGTTAATTTTGGTTCTTTTTTATACATAACTTCCTGCTGTTTTTCGAAAAACATTTGCTGTTTCATGGAATAATTTTGCATCTTTTAAGTACTTTTCTGCAAATTCTTTGGTTGGTTTTTGGGTTTTAATTTGATATACCAAATCAGAAAAAGAACTAGACAAGGCTAGTTTTTTAGTTTCTATAAAATGGGTATCAAAATCCGATATAATTTTTGCTTGCGTATTGGTCACGATTTCTTCAGAAATTAATAACGCTTTTGCCGTATTTACCAACGATGTATATGAATGGTAAATACTATCTGAAAACTGATGTTGTATTAACGTAATTTCAGCATTAGTTATTTTCTCTTCACTATCAAATAATAAGGTTGCAATTAAATCAATAACAACACCCGCACATTCTCCAATTCCGATGGCTTTTACATAGTTTTCTTTGTACCCCCAATCAATAAAATCGTCTGGAGTTAAATTACTTGTATCGGACAATGTTTTTAATAAATCGTAAAAATATATTTTCCCCTTTCGATCATAATAATCCAAAAAATTCTCGGGATCCTGTTTGTTTTCATCAAAATCATTCAATAAAACACGCAAAGCCTGAGGACCTCTTTTACTGGGAATTTTTATTAATTTATCTGAAAACCGTCCTTTTCCGTTTCCTAAAACGCCACCGCCCATTAGAACTTGTAAAGCCGGCGCAGAGAAATCTCCTACTTTTATAGACATTCCTTGAAAACCAATTTGTGCCATATTATGTTGCCCACAAGCATTCATACAACCACTTATCTTAATAGTGATTTCTTTATTATTTATATACTCAGGATATTCTTCCTGTAATACTTTTTCCAATGCTGCGGAAATGCCTGTACTGCTAGAAATGCCTAAGTTACACGTATCTGTTCCCGGACAAGCTGTAATATCTCTAGTGCTATTGTAACCAATTTGCGCAAAGCCTAATTTTTTTAATTCTAAATAAAAAAACGGCAATAATTCTTGGCGAACATGGCGAATTAAAATATTTTGCCGCAAGGTAAATCTCATTTCATTGGCTGCATATTTTTTTACTAAATCGGCCAATAAACGAGCCTTATCGGTGAAAAAATCGCCTAAATAGACTTTAATTCCAATAGCAAATAAGCCCTCTTGCTTTTGCTGAATTACATTGCTTTTTTTCCAGCTCTCGTATTCCTTTACATCGGTAATAGTAGCTTCAGGAATTTCGGTTTCTTCAAAAGAAATGGCTTGTTCAAAAACAGTAGTATCTACTTTAAAAGTCTTGTTTTCTAAAGCATTTATTTCTTGATCTACTAAGGCTAAAAAAGCATCTACCCCTATATCTTTCACTAAAAACTTTAATCGCGCCTTTGCTCTTTTTGTGCGTTCTCCAAAACGATCAAAAACACGTAAAACCCCTTCAATGGTTGGAATCAACAAATCTTCCTCTAAAAATTCATAAATAACGTCTGCGTGCCTTGGCTGCGAGCCTAACCCACCCCCTAACAAAACTTTAAACCCCTTCTTACTAAAATTATTTTCGGTTTTAATTTTTGCAATAAAGCCTAAATCATGCATAAAGCTCAGCGCAGTATCCTCTTGAGTCGCCGAAAATGACATTTTAAATTTTCTTCCCATTTCTTGACAAATTGGGTTCCGTAAGAAAAATTTAAACGTTGCGTCTGCATAAGGAGAAACATCAAAAGGTTCATTGATATCGATTCCGGCAGTTTCTGAAGCAGTAATATTTCTCACCGCATTTCCACAGGCTTCTCTTAAAGTAATGTCGTCTTTTTCTAGTTGCGCCCATAGTTCTGGCGTTCTATCTAAACTTACATGATGAATCTGAATATCTTGGCGGGTTGTAATGTGCAATCTTCCTCGAGAGTACTCATCAGACACTGCCGAAATTCTTTTTAATTGCTCGCTGCTTACTTTTCCGTAAGGAATTTTAATGCGAATCATTTGAACGCCAAATTGTCTTTGACCATAAACGCCTCTTGCCAAACGTAAGCTACGGAAGCGTTCTTCATCAATCTTTCCTTCTTTAAAAAGCTGAATTTTTTGTTCCAATTCTAGAATGTCTTTTTCGACAATTGGATTTTCTATTTCTGTTCTAAAACTTTTCATCTGTCTATATTCTTATTTTTTACCAATCTTATATACTTCCATAGTATCGATCATTTGTGAGGCCAAAAGGGGTTATAGAAGTTTCATAAATAAGTCCTATTATCCTTTCCAAATGGAGAGGGATTTTTACTCAGGTATTTTTTTTACTTCTACGTCTATTTTTATACTTTCCTCTTCTATATACCATCAGGATGCTTTTATAAAACCAACCCCCACTGTATTGTTTGTTTTTGGGTTAATGAGTATAAAAGAACCATTTGCTTTATTTTTTTTATAGGAATCATACAATAAAGGTTTGCTCAATTTTAGCTGAATATCTCCAATCTGATTTAAGGTTAATGCTGGTGGATTTATTTCTGTACCCGAAAAATCAGTTTTTATTATCGATGCTAACTGAGTTACTTTCGCTTGAACATCATTTACGCCGTGCTTCAAATAATATTTATCAAAAACTTTCAGAGGCGTTTTATCCATCCAACAAACCGTTGCTGTGAGCTCTTTTGAAACTGTAGGTTCTTCTGTTGTTTTTACTAACATATCGCCTCTACTTACATTTACATCATCTTCTAAAAGAAGGGTTACAGAACTCCCTCTTTGGGCCTGTAGGTATTCTTTATCAAAAAAATATATCTTTTTTATGACCGATTTTGTACGCGATGGCAAAATGGTAATTTGATCTCCAACCGAAAAATTACCGCCGTAAATTTTTCCAGCATACCCTCTAAAATCGTGGTATTTAGCTGTTTTTGGTCTAATTACGGTTTGCACAGGAAACCGCGCTTGAGAAACTTCTTGAATATCATCAATGTCTAATTTTTCTAAATGCTGCAATAAGGTTTCTCCTTGATACCAGGGCATCTTTTTCGATTTCACAACCACATTGTCTCCCTTTAAAGCCGATAATGGAATAAAAGTTAAGGTCTGATTTTTATACTCGCTTTTACTGGCTAAATACTCTATTTCCCCTTTTATAACTTGGTATTTTTCTTCAGAAAAACCTACTAAATCCATCTTATTAATGGCAATAACCACCTCTTTAATTCGCAATAAATTATTGATAAAAAAATGTCGATATGTTTGTTCTACAACCCCATTTCTAGCATCGATTAAGACAATAGAGGCTTGAGCTGTTGAGGCTCCAGTAACCATATTTCTAGTGTATTCTATATGCCCTGGAGTATCTGCAATGATGAAATTTTTTTTGGGGGTAGAAAAATAAATATGGGCCACGTCAATGGTAATACCTTGTTCGCGTTCGGCGACCAAACCATCGGTTGCCAACGAGAAATCCAAGTAATCAAACCCACGCTGTTTACTTTTTATTTCTATGGCTTCTAATTTATCATCCGTTAATGATTTCGTGTCATATAAAATGCGCCCAATTAAAGTGCTTTTCCCGTCATCTACACTTCCTGCTGTTGCTATTTTTAGTACGTCCATGCTATTCTTGTGTTATCCTTTTAAAAATATCCTTGTTGTTTTCTTTTTTCCATCGCCGCTTCAGAACGTTTATCATCTATTCTTGCCCCTCTTTCTGAAATATTAGAAACTCTTATTTCTTTAACAATGGAAGGCACATCGATCGCTGTAGACAACACTGCTGCGGTACAACTCATATCTCCTACCGTTCTAAAACGCACAACCCGATCCTTCACTTGTTCTTGTTCTTCTCTGTATACGATGGTATCTTCTGCAGACCAAATCATTCCATCTCGTAAAAAAGTAGGCCTTTTATGAGCAAAATAAATAGAAGGAATTTCCATCTTTTCCTTTTTTATATAAGACCAAACATCTAATTCTGTCCAATTTGAAATTGGAAAAACACGAACATTTTGCCCTAAATTTATTCGACCATTTAGCAGATCAAATAATTCTGGTCGCTGATTTTTTTCATCCCATTGCCCGAAATCATCGCGAACAGAAAAGATGCGTTCTTTAGCCCTCGCTTTTTCCTCATCTCTTCTAGCTCCGCCAATACAAGCATCGAAACCAAATTCTTCAATGGCATCTAATAAGGTTTCTGTTTGCAACATATTTCTACTAGCATATTTCCCTTTCTCTTCTTGTACTTTTCCGTTATCTATATTATCTTGGACGTTTCTTATAATAAGTTGCACGCCCAATTCTTTCACCAAACGGTCTCTAAACTCAATAGTTTCGGGGAAATTATGCCCTGTATCGATGTGTAAAAGAGGAAAAGGAATTTTCGCAGGATAAAATGATTTTTGCGCCAATCTCACCAAAGTGATACTGTCTTTACCTCCAGAAAATAATAATACTGGTTTTTCAAATTGAGCAACCACTTCTCTAAAAATATAAATGGCTTCACTTTCTAAAGCGCTCGTTTCTACTAATTGTTGATTCATTATCAGGTTTTTTAAAGGTGCAAACCACATTCTCTGTTATTTTCTACTTTTGTTGGATCGAAATAACGAAACTCATTAGGCAACTTAAAGTCTGCCAAATAATGATCCAACTTTTCGTCGGTCCAATAATAAAAAGGACTTACTTTTAAAATTCCCTCGTTACTTTTTGAAACAATATCAATACTATTTCTAAAGGCCGTTTGCCCTTTTCTTAAATTTGTAAACCAAAGATCTGGTTGCTGTTCTTTCATTGCTCGCTCAAAGGGTTCTAATTTTACTTGTTGTGTAAAAATGGCATGCTTAGGATCTTCAATTGAAGGAACTCCTAAGGTTATATTTCGATGAGCTACTGTTTGTTTTGGCACATATAAATGAACCTCTAAATTCAGTTTTTTAATTAAATCTTCGGCGTGTTTGTAGGTTTCTAGAGTATTGTAACCCGTGTCGCACCAAATTACTTTTATGTCCTTTTTACTTTGAGAAACGGCATGTAAAATAGCCACTTCATAGGGTCTAAAATTAGTAGTAATCAATGGTTTTTTTGCCACTGAAAGCGCCCATTTAATAATTTCGAATGGATGTTTATCCTTCAATTGCTCGTTAATTTCTTCTAAATGTAAGCTCATTATTTCCCCCATTTTATTTTATTCCAGGCTCTTTCGTGAAAGAAATACAAAATCAATTTCGAAACCAATTCAATAAGTCCAATGGAAAATGCCAAGGTCATTGCCCCGGTAATTATATAAGAAATAATAACCGTTGCGATAGTGCCCACAACACGCCAGCTAATTGTTTTAAGCAAACTTCTTTTTATGTTTTCCTCGGAAGTGTTTTCTTTTTTTTTCAAAACGTATATTGAATTATGATATTGATACTCCTTTCACTACTCTTTAATAAATCTAATTGCCCTATGGGGTTAATAGAATTTAAAACAAAGTTAAATAGAAAACTTGAAAAAGATACTTTTAATATGATAAAAAAAAGGTTGTTTCTTTGCGAATTTATAAATTACACAAATCGGCTAACGAAGTATTTCTAAAAATTTGTAAGGTATTGTCTCTTACTTGAATCATTAATTGATGAACAGCACATTGATTTTCATCTGGACAATCGGCACATTTTTCATAAAAGTTTAAACTCACACAAGGAATCATGGCAATGGGTCCTTCTAAAACTCTCATAATTGCAGTCATTTGAATTTCCTTAGGATCTTTCAGCAAATAATAACCGCCACCTTTTCCCTTTTTGGAACCCAGAATTCCATTTTTACGAAGTGTTAATAAAATACTCTCCAAAAACTTTAAAGAAATATTTTCACTTTTAGAAATGGTTGCAATTTGAACAGGATTTTTATTTTCTTGTTTCGCTAAATAAGTTAGCGCCTTAATCCCGTATTTTGTTTTTCTAGAAAGCATGCGCTAAGATACTTATTTATCGGGCTCCAATGCTTGTCTCAAATCACTTATAATATCGTCTGCATTTTCCAACCCCACAGAAACTCTTACCAAGCCATCTGTAATTCCCACTTCTAACCTATCTTGTTTAGACAATTTTCCGTGCGTGGTGCTTGCTGGGTGCGTAACAATAGTTCTAGTATCTCCTAAATTGGCAGAAAGTGAACACATCTTTATACGGTTTAAAAATGTGATTCCAGCCTCTATACCCCCTTTTACTTCAAAGGCCACCACATTGCCTCCTAGTTTCATTTGTTTTTTAGCGATTAAATACTGTGGATGCGATTTTAAAAATGGATATTTCACCAAATTCACCGACAAGCTTTCCTCTAAAAACACTGCAATTCTGAATGCATTTTCGCAATGCTTTTCGACTCTTACCGCTAATGTTTCTAAACTTTTTGACAAAATCCACGCATTAAAAGGAGACATCGCAGGCCCTGTATTTCTAGAAAACAAATAAATTTCTTTCAGCAAATCTGCTTTTCCCACCGTAATTCCTCCTAAAACTCTTCCTTGGCCATCTATTAATTTTGTAGCAGAATGAATCACCAAATCTGCCCCAAACTTTATGGGTTGCTGCAAATAAGGGGTTGCAAAACAATTGTCTACAATAAAAATTAACTGATGCTTTTTTGCAATAGCGTTTAGTACTTCTAAATCTAAAACATCCACGGCAGGATTTGTTGGCGTTTCAATATATAAAATTTTCGTATTGGGCTGAATTAAGCGCTCTAACTCATCTACTTCCTCCACTTTAAAATAACTGGTTTCAATATTCCATTTTGGTAAATATTTGGTAAACAAGCTATGAGTGGATCCAAAAACCGAACGACAAGAAACAATATGATCTCCAGCATTGAGCAAGGCCGCAAATGTTGAAAAAATAGCAGACATCCCTGTTGCAAAAGCGTAACCAGCCTCTGCTCCTTCCATTGCAACAATTTTATTAACAAACTCTGTGGTGTTCGGGTTTGAAAAGCGGCTGTATAAATTGCGCTCTATTTCCTCAGCAAAAGAGGCGCGCATCTCTTCGGCATCTTCAAACACAAAACTCGATGTAAGATATAAAGGAGTAGAATGCTCTTGATACTGAGAACGCTCATTTTGCATTCTAATCGCATTGGTTTCAAAATTATAATCGCTCATATTTTACTTTTTTTGAACAAGGCTTTTTGATGAGCACTTGTTTTGTGAATCTGTCAAATTAAAAATAGGTGTAATGATTTTCTCCAACTGATCAAACTCAATTAGAAATGCATCATGCCCGTGAATTGATTTAATTTCTTTATAAAACACATTGTTCCTTACTTTTGATAAGGCATTAAATGTTTGTTCATTTTCATCTGGAGTGAAAAATAAATCTGTGTCTACTCCAATAATATGAATCTTGCCTCTTATAGTGTTTAAAAAGTCTATATCACTCTTACCTTCCGATGAAACATGAATGGTTTTTAATAATTGATTCATCATTTTATAAGCCGATAATTGCAAGCGTTCTTGCAATTTTTTTCCATGATGCAACAACCAGCTTTCCATATTAAAAATATTCAAATTTTCATTTACGCTGCGTTGAAAACGTTGGTTAAAAGATTGTGGTGTTCTATACAATAACATGGCGTGCATTCTCGCATCGTGAACAGGTTGTGACGAATTATTTAAAAACTGTTCTTGAATTCTGCAATTCGCAATTAACCAATCTGTTGCTTTCCAATCGGAAGCAATTGGAATTAAGTTTTGAGTGATTTCTGGCGATAAGGCAGCCATTTGCCATGCAATACCACCACCTAAAGATCCTCCAATAATGGCAAATAATTGATTAATTTTTAATTCTTTCAACCCTAATAAAAACAACTTCGCAATATCTTTTGCCACAAAATCTTTGTGATTTTCAATTTGGAAACCATCAAAACCATTTCCTGGAATATTAAAAGCTAAAACAGTAAATTGATCGGTATTAATGGGTTTGTTTTCTCCAATTAAATCTTTCCACCAACCGTTTTCTCCGCAAACTTGAGAGTTTCCTGTTAATGCATGATTTACCAAAACCACAGGAGCACCGCCTAATTTCTTCCCAAACAATTGATAACTCAATGGAATGTTTTGAAACTTAGCCCCGCTTTCTGTGGTAAAATTATAGACTTGAATATGTTGCAACTGCTTGGTCAAATTATTTTTTTTTAGATCAAAACTTCTTTTGGAATACTCGCAAACGCTTCTTGTAAATCCTGTTTTAAATCTTCTAGATCTTCAATTCCTACAGACAATCGAATAAGATCTTGCGTAACGCCAGCATTTACTTGTGCTTCTTCGCCTAATTGTTGATGAGTGGTACTTGATGGATGAATAATTAGTGATTTTGTATCACCAATATTTGCCAATAAAGAAAACAACTTTGTGGCATCTGCAATCTTTTTTGCCGATTCAAAACCTCCTTTTGCTCCGAAAGTCACAATACCGCTTTGTCCTTTTGGTAAATACTTATCGGCTAAAGATTTGTATTTACTACTTTCTAAACCTGGATAATTTACCCAAGCAACTTCCTCTTGTTCTTCTAGCCATTTTGCAATTGCTAAAGCATTTTCACTATGTTGCTTTATTCTTACAGGCAAGGTTTCTAATCCTTGAATAATATGAAAAGCGTTTGTAGGACTCAACGCACCACCAAAATCACGTAATCCCTCCAAAATTAATTTAAATGTATAGGCTGCTGCACCCAATGCTTCATGATACACTAGCCCGTGATAACCTGCAGATGGTTCTGTAAATTCTGGAAATTTACCACTAGACCAATCAAAGGTTCCAGCATCAATAATAGCGCCTCCTAAAGAGTTTCCTTGTCCTCCAATATATTTAGTTAAGGAATGGATTACAATATTAGCACCGTATTTTATCGGGTTTAATAAAGCGGGGGTTGCTACCGTATTATCTACAATAAAAGGAACTCTTGCCGCTTTTGAGTACGCAGAAATTGCTTCTAAATCTAACACGTCTAATTTTGGATTCCCTAAAGATTCCACAAAAAACGCTTTTGTGTTTTCACGAACTGCTTCCTTAAAATTATCTGGATTAGAAGCATCTACAAATGTGGTTGTAATCCCAAGTCTTGGTAAGGTAACACTCAATAAATTATAAGTTCCTCCATACAAACTACTCGAAGCAACAAGGTGATCTCCCGCTTTTAAAAGGGTAAGTAATCCAGTAGCAATTGCGGCTGTTCCTGAAGCAAAAACTACGGCTGCAATTCCGCCTTCTAAAGCCGCCAAACGGTCCTGTAAAATTTGATTGGTAGGGTTGTTTAATCTGGTATAAATAAATCCTAATTCTTTTAAAGAAAAAAGATTAGACGCATGATCTGAATCCTTAAAAACATAAGAGGTTGTTTGATAAATAGGAACGGCTCTTGTTCCGCCATTTTGGGAAACATCGTGTCCTGCATGCAAGGCATTGGTTGCAAATTTTTGTGTACTCATTTTTCTAATTTTTTTTTATTAATATTGATTCTCGCATTTGCGAAAAGACTCTTTAAAAAGAAACAAAATACCACGTATGATATTTCCTTTGTGATTAAACCAAAAGTCGAATACGCCTTAAAAAAGCGCAGTAATAGAAAAATGTTAAAAAGAAAAATAGAACTTTCCGGAATGAAAAGATCTGTTTTGTTATCTATCCTTATAATTAATGACCATATATCTTGGGTCTAAGGGTAGAATTTAGCACCTTCTTATTCTGTTTTTTTTAACAGTAACTAAGGGTTGCTAAGGCTTCGTAGGGTCTAATCCCTTCACCTTTCTTGATAACATTTCAATACGTTATTGAACTTTCTGAGTACAAATATTGCAACAGAAAAAGTTAGTAAACAAATAATTTAATGTTTTTATTTTATTTTTAACAAAAAATGAATTTTCACCCATTTTCTTTGAACTTCCTCTAAAATAGCTTGCCTTTAAGCACACATTAAAATAGATTCAATTATCCCCCAAAAAATATATTTCCTTTTAATGTGGGTTTTTAAATTTTAACGTACCTTTGCTGTATTAAAACAAGAGGAAGAATTTGACTGATTGCAACCTCGTAAAAAAATGCTAAAGCAGTAATTTCCTACTACTTTTAGCGACCTTGCAATCTGATAATTTTTTACTAAAATTTAAAAGAACGTTTATGTCATATTTTTTTACTTCTGAATCTGTTTCAGAAGGACACCCAGATAAAATTGCCGATCAAATTTCTGATTCATTAACTGATCATTTTTTAGCCTTTGATCCCACATCAAAAGTTGCTTGCGAAACCCTAGTAACAACAGGACAAGTAGTCTTGGCAGGTGAGGTAAAATCGTCTATTTATTTAGATGTTCAGCAAATTGCTAGAGATGTAATTAATAAAATTGGTTATACAAAAAGCGAATATATGTTTGACGGAAATTCCTGTGGTGTTTTCTCTGCAATTCACGAACAATCAGATGATATTAATCGCGGTGTAGACAAAGAAAACACAGAAGAACAAGGCGCCGGTGATCAAGGAATGATGTTTGGATACGCCACCAACGAAACCGAAAACCTAATGCCCTTGGCCTTAGATTTATCGCATATTATTCTAAAAGAACTTGCCGTTATTAGAAGAGAAAATTCGGAGATTACGTATTTACGTCCGGATGCAAAAAGTCAAGTTACCATCGAATATTCTGATGATAATGTACCGCTAAGAATAGAAGCCATTGTCGTCTCTACACAACACGACGATTTTGAGGAAGAAACCGTCATGTTAGAGAGAATTAGAAACGATATTATTACGGTTTTAATTCCGAGAGTAAGAGCGCAGGTTTCCCCAAAAATTCAACAATTATTTACCGATCATATTAAATATCATATTAATCCTACTGGGAAATTTGTTATTGGTGGCCCCCATGGAGATACCGGTTTAACCGGAAGAAAAATTATTGTTGATACCTATGGTGGAAAAGGAGCACATGGTGGTGGAGCCTTTTCAGGAAAAGACCCAAGTAAAGTAGATAGAAGTGCTGCGTATGCCACACGTCATATTGCCAAAAACTTAGTAGCTGCCGGAATTGCAGATGAAATTTTAGTTCAAGTTTCTTATGCTATTGGAGTGGCAGAACCTATGGGAATTTTTGTAGATACCTACCGAACTGCAAAAGTGCATTTGAGTGATGGGGAAATTGCGAAAATAGTCTCAAAACTTTTTGATATGAAACCTGCCGCCATTGAAAGAAGATTAAAATTAAGAGCACCCATATACAGTGAAACCGCCGCTTACGGTCATATGGGAAGAACCAATGAAATTGTTACTAAAACATTTTCTCAACCCAATGGAAAAGACATCACACTAGAGGTAGAATTATTTACTTGGGAAAAATTAGACTATGTAGAAAAGATTAAAACAGCCTTTAATTTATAAAGTCTATTTATTATAAAAAAACCTCATCGACATAAAGTTGATGAGGTTTTTTGATTTATACAGAAAAGCATTTCTCTTCTATTGAATAAATAAAAGTAATGTTAACCGTCTTTTAAATGTAATTTTCTAATATTTTTCATGCGGTTCCAAGCAATTTTATGACGCTTCTTATAAAGCCAAAGACAGCCCAAATCTAATAAAAAATAAACCAAACTAATACCACTTGGCGGATTTGCACTTTTTAAAAAGGGAATCTTATCCCAAGCAGTTTCTGGCCATTTCCAACATTGATAATACGTGCCAACAATCTCTAAAAAGGCTACGACTACATACATCGTTAAATAAAATAAACGCTCTTTTGGTTTATTTATTAGAATAATTAACACAGCCATAGACATTACAAACCCGAAGATATCATGGGCAAAAACTAAAAAGGCAGTGGCATAAACTAAAACAAAAAAGCTAATTATATTTTCTAAAATAGCACGATTTATTTTGGCAAAAACTGTTTTACAAAAGTACAACACACCTATATAAATTAAAGCATGGCCCATAGGAATATAATGGGGCACGTTTTCTAAACGATAGGTGTACATGCCCAAAAATATAGAAAAAAGATATTCTCCAAAAACCCCGATAAGCGCAGCATAAATCATCTGTTCTCTAATCCTCGGAGGTACATTCAACAAGATAATTGTAAAAACAACCCCCATTAAACCATTTGCTATAAGCTGTGAATTTTCTATATAAACAAAAATGAATTGGCTATCGATAAACAATCCTATTAGAATATATAAAAATAAAACGCCCAAGGTTTTGGTAAACGCTGGTAAAAAATCTTTTGCCGTTACAATACTCATTCGTAAAAATATTTTTAAGGTAAAATTATGCAAAAGGAGAAAACAATGCCTTTCCTAATTTTTTTCTTATCTGTTTCATAATATCCTCAGGATAGGTTCTTTCTCCCATTAAAATTTGTGTCATCGCCTCACAAATTCTATTCCCATACTTTTTAACAAGCAGGTTTCTAATCTTTTCGTTTTCATAAAATAATTTAGACAATTTTAATCCTGTTTTTAATTCAGGAAGTAAGGAAGCGTTTAATTTTAAATGATACAATTCTGCGGCCTTTTGTTCGTCTAAATCACTTTCAATAATAGATTCTGCAGCCATAATTCCAGAAAAAATAGCATTAGAAATTCCTTCTGCAGTTAATGGATCTGCAAACCCAGCAGCATCTCCTACCAAAAAAACACCTTTTCTTACAAAACCATCTGTTCTAGGTGAAACTGGAATTTGAAATCCGTGCATTTCTTCTTTTACAATATGCGTAACTCCTAAAACATTTTCTATATAATCTCTATATAATTTTTTAAAATCTACTTTTATTTTTCTAAAAGAAGCCAATCCAATAGACAAATGATTTTCCTTTGGAAAGCACCAACCATAGCCCATTGGAATTGCATCAAAATCTAGCCGAACACTTTTAGATAACCGTTCAAAATCTTCTGGAGACACGGTTACTTCATATTCTAAAGCCGGAATTAACAACCTAGTTTCTTCCCATCCAGCAAGTTTTGCCGTTGTGCTTAAAGCACCGTCTGCAGCAATTACAAATTTAACGTGTACTTCGCCTTGAGAGGTGTGTAAGTGTATCTGATCGCCAAAGGTAATGCCTTCTAGTTTATGGTTTTCTAATACTGTAATTCCTTCTTTTTTGGCTTTCTCTACCAAAAAATGATCAAAATCGTCTCGCATTACCATACTAATAAGCGGCTTTTCTCTTTCTGAAAAAACATGAACACCCGCTTTATCGAAAAAAGCATCGATTCTAAAAAACTCCTTTTCTATCACTTCACTTACATCAAAAGGCATTTTTGCTCTTCCTCTGTATGCAAATCCACCACCGCACGTTTTGTATCTAGGTAAAATTTCTTTTTCAACAATAACCGTTCTGATTCCTTTTTCCGCAAGTTTTAGAGCAGCTGAAGCCCCAGCTGGACCTGAGCCAATGATAGCAACATCAAATATTTCCATTTCCTTTTTTATCACAAATATATTGTTTTTAATGGCTAAATAAAAAGGCTTTTATGGCCTTTAAAAACAAGAAAAGCACTCTTTGCAAAAAAATGCGAGAGTGCTTTTCTGAAGTATAAAAGTATTTATATTGAATAAATGACTCTAAAGGTTAAAAACCTCGGCTGTATAAAATATTGTGTTGTGTTTACAGAAAAGTCATTAGAATTGGTATTCGTTTGCGAGCGGGTGTCCAAAATATTAGAGGCCTTTAATTGATATTCCCATTTGCTCTCTTTATTAAACCTATAAATTAAGGAAGCATCCCAAACGTCAAAAGATTGCAGGGTCATTTCAGTATTACTAAAACTGGTGTACGAATATCCCGTTCTAAAAGTTAATTTTTCCCATAAATACGCGTCAAAATCTATAGAAGGAGCTTTTGTAAAGAACTTTGTTCTTCTCGACCCTTGATGGTTGTCCTGAATCCTATAATTATATTTTAGTGTTACATTCGGTGCTTTTCTAAAATTGGTACCAAATTCTCCAGTGTAACTTTGTAAATAATTCTCATTGGTTGTTTGTCTGCCGTTGATAGCCTGAATAAACTTGCTATAATTAAAAACGGTATTCAAAGACGCTCGATATTTTGTATACGTTTTTTGGAATCGACCAAAGAAATTTAGACTCTCATTTGCAAAATCAGAGTTGTCTGGAATTCGAACACTGACTACAGAACCAGGCAAAAATTTAGCATTCGATTGCACTTGGTCTACTCGTTTGTTATAGCTTAATCGGCTAATTACATTGGTATAATTAAACATATTAAAACTAAAGTAACTTATACTCAAATTATGCGCTAATGCCGCCTCTAAATCTGGATTTCCTTGAAAAATAGCATTGTAATTATTCAGCACTAAACCCTTTGCAAATTGATTCACGTCGGTAAACGTAGTTTGCATTTGATAATTAAAGGTAATATTTTCGCTTTGCTTTAAGGCAAGTCTAAGATTAAAATCTGGTAGAACTCTAAAAAATTCATCGGTTGTTATCGCTCCAAATTGATCGTTTTCTGTGCGATACGCATGTGCAGATAAACCGGGCCTAAAGGTAAACTTCCCCCTGATAAACTGATAATGGACACCTAAATAGGTATCTGTAAAGATGTACTCAATCTCGTTGGTATGCAAACCGTCATTCATTGTTGGAGTTGGATCAAAATTGGCACCATTGTCTAAGGTTTGAAATAAGTTGGAGTCAAAATTTTGCTTGCTGTAGATCGTTCCTAAGGTAAGGTTGATATTACTTTTGGTATTAATCACATTCCAATAATCTAATTTCGCATCTAACTGATTGGTTTTTACTCTTTTTTCTTGATTTACTTGGTAACTAATTTGACTGTTCTCTAAACCAAGTGCATTTGCGGTATTGGTATACGTTGATTTATCTGCTAAAATAGCATTGTAAAAGGGGTCTTCATCTTGGTACAAGGTTTGCACATTAAAAGCAAAAATATTTCTTTCATTCAACGTATGATAAAAATTCAATGTCTGATTAATGCTATAAGGCGTGGTTTCTTGAAACGTATCTATATTTCCTAGATTTGATGAAAAAAAGTTTTCGCTTTGAGAATCTTTAGAAAATCGACTAAAAATATCGTAATCTAATTGGTTGTTTACATTTGGTTTATATACCGCACTTAATTTAAACAAGCCCAAATCTGTTTTCTGATTTGTATCACTACTTGTCATTTCATCATCTGGCGTTCTTTCAATTTCTGGAGTGCTAGGATCATCTTGCACTTCGGTATAGATGGAGTTTCGATTTTCTAGTTGCTCAATTCTACTGCTGCTAAAAATGGCAAATCCGCTAAGATCTAACTTTTTATTTGGGGCATAACTAAAGTTCGTTGCTCCAAATTTGGTGTTAATATCTTTTGCTCTATTATTTTGTGCTGCTAAAAATCCAATATCATTACTACCTAAATTAATAGAAGTTCCGCTGCTTGAGCTTGGAGCACCACCACCAAAACCACCACCACTAAAATTACGCAAGTCCCTTCTCGTGAGGCCTGTTTCACCTATATTGTTTAAATCGCCAATAAAGTTGATGCTGTATTTTGGGCTGTAATAAAACAGTTTGGGTTGTAATACGTGAAGTATTTTGTCTTTAGCAACTCCACCACCTGCAGTCACATCACCAAACCAAAAATTCTTTTTCCCTTTTTTTAATTTAATATTAATCGCAATATTATCTTGGTTGTTTTGAACACCTCTTAATTGACTAACTTCTCCATAGTTTTTTAAAACCTGAATTTTATCAATGGCATCTGCAGGAATATTTTTAGTGGCAACTTTCGTGTCTCCATCGAAAAACTCCTTTCCCTCGACCATTACTTTTCCCACCTTTTTGCCTTCAATTTCAATTTCTCCGTCTTCATTTACTTCCATCCCAGGAATCTTTTTCAAGACATCTTCAAGCTTTCTTTCAGAACCATTTTTAAAAGAATCTGCATTGTAAATAATGGTATCACCGCTAATAGTGACAGGCATTTTAGAAATAATGTTTATTTCATCTAATAGATTGTCATAGGTAAGTATTACATTTTTAACAAGATCACTTTCTTTCGTCAAAACCTCTACATCGGAAGATTTCATTCCAACATAACTTACTTTAACGGAAAAGGTGCCATTCTCCCCCAATCTTAATTTGTAATTCCCATTGGCATCTGTAAAGCCATAAGAAGTCATTTTATTGGTTTCTTTATTAATGGCAAGAATACTCGCCATTTCTAAAGGGTCTCCAATACTATCTTTAACAACTCCGGTAAGATTAATTTGTGCACTGGTAATTCCTGTAACCATAAAAATGGCTATGAATAGTACTGTCTTTTTCATATAAATTATTTAAGGATTAAAAAACAACGATTAATTTCTTCCTCTTCCATTTCTTCCACCTCGACCTTGAAATCGTTCACGCATTTCCTCCATTTTTGTTTTTACTGTTTCATTATATTTTTCTCTGGTAATTTCTGTTCCTTTTGTAGGAATCTCAATTTCTGCTTTTTCTGAAGGATTTAAAATAATTTCAGTGCATAAAATAGTGGTTTTACCAGCACTTACTTCTAATATCAAACCAGGCAAGCCCCAATATTCTCCTGGGCCATTGCTTACCGGGATTTGTGGTGTATACCAGGCGTTAACCAATACTTCTGTGGGCATTTCTATCTCTTCAGAAATATTTTTCACCTTGGCGGTATCTTTTTTCTCCTCTTTCTTTTCATTATTATTTCGTCTACGCATATTGGACCAATCCATTTCATTGGTTTTTTTAAGCATGGTTGCTTTATAGGCTAAATAATTACCAATTTGTCTTGTTTCTGTGGTTAATTCCCATTCTGGATGCTTTAGTGCTTCTGTTATTAAAAACTTTTTTCCAAAAAACTCGGTAGACTCAATGGATTTTTCTTCTTTAATGTTTTTATAATTGGTTCCACCACCGCTAAAACCTCCAAATCGAAAACCTCCTCCACCAGCACCAGGCGCTGCTAATTTTTCCTCTTCTTTATAAAGTGACGCTGTTTTATCAAAAGATAAAATAAAGGTTTTTTCGAGCATTCCCTTCATGCGCTCTGCGATTTGTTTTTTTCGCTGTTCAGACATCTCACCATTTCCCCAAGATCCCATGTCCATGGTAGTTTTGCTCATATAAGTTGCTTTTCCTTGAAAGCCTTTTTGTGCAAAAGAAACAAGGGCAAGAAAAGACAATGTAAGTGTACCTACTAATTTCATAATTTTTTGTTAATTTTTGTTAAAGGTAAACCTCGATACCACAGCTAAGACTTAAAAAAAACTTAAAAGTTTAAAGCGAATAGCTAAAAAGGTTTTTTTCACAACGAAAACTAGCCACCTCTAGGAAACTCATGCCCAATGCCATTCCCTCTTTTTGAGTGAAAATTCTCCATCAGTTCCTTCATTTTTTCATTGTTCAATATATCAAAATCTTTTTGTGAGATTTCCTTACCTTTCTGGGGCTCTTCAATGATGATCTTCTCGGAAGAATTTAACTCAATCTCAGAACAAATAATAGTGGTTTTTCCGTCATTTATTTCCAAGATTAACCCAGGTAGCCCAACAAATTCTCTAGGGCCAGTGCTTACTGGAATTTGCGTGGTATACCAAGCTGTTGTTATTATTGTTTCAGTCACTTTTTCTTCTTTTAATTCTCCGTTTTCATGGCTTATTTTAATGTCTTCAATCTCTCTTCGAGATGTCGCTTTATAACAGGTATAGATTCCAATATTCTTTGTTTCCCCACTTAATTCCCAATTCATTTTTAATAGTGTATCTTTAATTAAAAAGGGCTTCCCCATAATATTTGTACTGTTTGAAAATCGATGTTCTTTTATATTCTTATATAAAATATCGTTTTTTCCACCACCTCCAAAAATCATTACGCTTCCAATTCCAGATTGGGGCGCTGGTGCGGCTAACTTAATGTCTTCTTTATATGTAGATTGTGTTTTATCGAACACTAAAATAAATGTTTTTTGAAACATTTTACTCCATTGGGCTTCCATTTTCTTATGCATTTCCAATTCCACTCCCCCTTTATCATCGTCAAACTTAAAGTCTAATTTACGATGTGTTTTGTATATTGCTTTTCCTTGAAAATCTTGTGCACTAAAGGTCATTATAAATAAAAGTGCAAAAGTAGTTGTTATGCTTGTTTTCATGAGATTTTATTATTTATTGGTTATTGTTTGATATAGGCATCAACGAACTGCTTCAGGCAATATAATTTAGCACACATATTGTCATCGATTTGAACATCCAAAAAGAAATCTGGAAGTTCCAAAATTAATTATTTTCTACTTTATTGTTAAACGTAACAAGTCCCGCTAACATTTGTTTTTGCCTTTTCTATAAGTGAATCTAGTGTTTTAGTGGGTCCAGAAACAGTAAACTCGCCATCAAATTTGATTTCAGATTCCATGATTGCAATTTAAAAGTCAATTTCAACCAATTGATTTTCATTGTTATTCTTAAAAACTGTTTAAATCTACCCAATTAAACGTTTCAATTTCTTGTGCAGAGCCCAATGTGTATTTGATCGATGTTACAGCAATTTCTGCGGTAGAAACCGTTTCTTGACTATAAAATGAAATCGTATACAAGCGAGTAATTAAAGAAATTATATTTTTCATTGCTAAGTTGTTTTTAAGTTCACTTCAAAGATGAATCATAAAAACGTTTTGTATAGTTAATGAATGTTAACAAGTGTTAAGCGCTGTGTTATATAAATTTAACCCCTTATATTTGATAGATGGATATTAGAAAACACCAATGGATTTTTTACTTAATCGCTGCAACAATATTGGCAACCATTGCGGTGCAATTCTATTGGAATTATAAAAATTTCGAAGAAAACAAGCAACGTATTACCAATGAAATTCAGCTGAGTTTGGATAATGCTGTAGAAGAATATTTCGCCAAATTAGCCAAAGAAAATTTCACAACCATATTCAGTTTAAACGGTATAAAACCAGATTCCTTTACAGAGGAATGTCATTTTGATTGCATCATAAAAGAATCATTAGTCTTGGAAGGAGCAAACACTTTGGTTGCTAAAGACTTCGTTAAAAAGCGCACTTTTGAAACCAAAAACATTTCTTTTTCTTCTGATGAAAAGATCAACCACCAAAAAGCAGATGTTATATTATTAAATATGGATAAACATTTGGCAAAAAAAGCGTCTTTAAAATACGCCAAGCATGATATAGCTTCTAAACTGATCTACTATAGAGAAAAAAAATCTGCCGATAGTTTGCGATTAACTAAAAACTTGAGACCAATTATTATGTCAATTAGTTCAAATAAAATAAACTATCACCAACTAGATTCTTTGATTGAAAGTCAATTAAGCCAAAAAAGAATTCATATAAAAACAAGTTTTCATCACCTAAAAAACGACTCCCTTTTTCATCAAACAAAAGATAGCGTTTTAAATGCGAATAGTTATTCTTTACGTTCAAAATCTACCTATTTAAAAGATAATGAAGCTTTTAAACTGGTATATAACAAACCAAATTTAGAGGCTTTAAAAAGAAGTTCTGCAGGACTTATCCTCTCTTTAATATTATCGCTATTAATTATTTCTTGCCTGTATTACTTATTAAAAATCATTTATCAACAAAAAGATTTAGCAGTAATAAAAAACGATTTAATAAGCAATATTACCCACGAATTTAAAACACCCATTGCAACTATCTCTGCTGCTATTGAAGCCATTGAGAACTTTAATGTTCTAGATGACAAGGAGAAAACTCGTAAATATTTGAGCATGTCTTCTGGACAATTAAAAAAGCTGCACGAAATGGTAGAAAAACTGTTAGACACGGCCGCTTTAGACTCTGAAAATCTCTTATTAAAAAAGGAAGAAACAGATTTAATATTTTTGATTAATAAAATAGTTTCCAAACACCGATTACTTGCACAAAAAAAATCACTTCAATTTTCATCAAACGCAACATTATTATTCGCTGAAATAGATGTTTTTCATTTTGAAAATGCGATTTCAAACCTTATAGATAATGCCGTTAAATACGGGGGAGATAAAATTAAAGTTTCAATAAACTTGGGTATAAACTCCACAGAAATTTTGGTTATTGATAATGGAAATGGCATCGAAAAAAATCAGCATGACAAGATTTATGACAAATTTTATCGAGCCCCAAAAGGGAACACCCACAACGTAAAAGGGTTTGGAATTGGCTTGTATTATAGTAAAAAAATTATCGAAAAACATCAAGGGACCATCAATTTGGTTCCTAATCTTAAGAACACCATTTTTAAAATAACGTTGCCAAATGGATAAAATAAAAGTACTGCTCGCTGAAGACGAAATAAGCTTAGGGATGATTGTAAAAGAAAGTTTAGAAACTCGTGATTTCGAAGTTTTTCTAGCAGAAAATGGTCAAGATGCTTTTAAACTATATCAAACAAAAAAACCAGACATTTTGGTCTTAGATGTTATGATGCCCAAAAAAGACGGCTTTACCTTGGCAAAAGAAATACGGCTAGAAAATAAACAAATACCCATTATTTTCTTAACGGCAAAATCCCAAACCAAAGATGTTCTAGAAGGTTTTGAGCACGGTGGAAACGATTATTTAAAAAAACCTTTTTCCATAGAAGAATTAATTGTTCGAATTAAATCTTTATTAAATACTGTTTCCATAAAAAGTGACTTAGAAAATTTAAAAATCGGGAAAGTTTCTTTTAATCACACCAAACAGTTTATAACTTTTGAAGGAAAATTAGAATACCTCACGCATAGAGAGGCAGAATTGCTTTTTTATTTATATCAACAAAAAAATGAACTTTTAGACAGAAGTTTTATTCTAAAAAAACTTTGGGGCACCGATGATTTTTTTAATGCAAGAAGCATGGATGTGTTTATTAGCAAACTAAGAAAAAAACTCAAAAAAGATAGCACCATTCAAATCATCAACGTTCGTGGGTTTGGTTATAAATTGATTTGTTAATCAGGGCGTCAATTATAAAATTTCATTACCTTTATCGCCACTGATTAACCCAAAGAAATTCTATTATGCACGTTGCAATTGCAGGAAACATTGGAGCGGGTAAAACCACGCTCACCAAACTTTTAGCCAAACATTATAAATGGAACCCACATTTTGAGTCTGTAGATGAAAATCCTTATTTAGATGATTTTTATGCAGAAATGGAACGTTGGTCTTTTAATTTACAAGTGTATTTCCTAAATAGTCGTTTTCGCCAAATATTAGAATTACGAGAAACGGGAAAAAACATCATTCAAGATAGAACCATCTATGAGGATGCTCATATTTTTGCACCTAATTTACACGCAATGGGCCTAATGACCAATAGAGACTATAGTAATTATAGTGCCTTATTTGGTTTAATGGAAAACCTAGTTTCTCCGCCAGACTTATTAATTTATCTAAGAGCAGATATTTCAACCTTAGTGGGGCAAATTCACAAACGAGGCAGGGAATATGAAAACTCCATTTCTATTGATTATTTAAGTCGATTAAATGAACGTTATGAAGCTTGGGTGTCTACCTATACAAAAGGAAAATTATTAATTATTGATGTTGACAATCTAGAATTTGTAGACAATCAAGAAGATTTAGGTTATATTATAGACAGAATAGATGCTCAAATAAACGGATTGTTTTAAATTTTCATCCACGCTCACTAAAAACGTCTAAAAACAGGAACCTACTAGATTCTCTTAAAGGACTATTTAATTCTTATAAAAAAGAATGTCCTATCTATTTAACTAAATTTCTTTAAAAAATAAAAAACCCTTTTTGTCGTATAGCATATTCCTAAAAACGGAAGTATTTTTACCGTTATTTTTTATTTATCTATTTATTTTCATGATAAAAGCTATCTTTTGTAACAAAAAGAAAGGTTCTTACGTATAAGTGTATGTAAGGCCACTATAGCCCGTTAAATAAAGCTTCAAATTAGATGAGACAACTTAAAATTACTAAGCAGGTTACCAATAGAGAGACTGCATCTTTAGACAAATATTTACAAGAAATTGGAAAAGTAGATTTAATAACTGCTGATGAAGAAGTTGAATTAGCACAACTAATTAAAGCGGGTGACCAAAGAGCCTTAGAAAAATTAACCAAAGCCAACTTAAGATTTGTAGTTTCTGTTGCAAAACAATATCAAAATCAGGGTTTAACATTACCCGATTTAATCAACGAAGGAAATTTAGGACTCATCAAAGCAGCAAAACGTTTTGATGAAACTCGTGGATTTAAATTTATATCTTATGCTGTTTGGTGGATTCGTCAATCGATCTTACAAGCCCTAGCAGAACAATCTAGAATAGTTCGTTTACCGTTAAATAAAATTGGTTCTATCAATAAAATTAACAAAATGTATGCGTTCTTAGAGCAAGAAAATGAACGTCCACCAAGTGCAGAGGAAATTGCTAAGAAATTAGACATGACCGTGAATGACGTAAAAGAATCAATGAAAAATTCTGGCCGTCACGTCTCTATGGATGCACCGCTAATTGAAGGGGAAGATTCAAATCTATACGATGTTTTGAATTCTGGGGAATCTCCAAATCCCGATAGACAATTACTCCACGAATCATTGCGAATTGAAATTAACAGAGCCTTAGAAACGCTAACTCCGCGCGAAGCCGATGTTGTGAAATTATACTTTGGTTTAGGAGAGCACCAACCAATGACCTTAGAAGAAATTGGGGAAACTTTCGATTTAACTCGTGAACGTGTTCGTCAAATTAAAGAAAAAGCAATTAGAAGATTAAAACATACGTCTAGAAGTAAAATTTTAATGACTTACCTCGGCTAGTATTAGAAATCACAGAACTTATACGTTTAAACATAAAACGGAAACTATAAAACTCTCGAAACTCTTCGGGAGTTTTTTGTGTTCTTTTTCTAAGAAGTAAAGTAGGTTGTTTATTTAAAAAGATTGCTGCGAGCTATTCTCATACCATAACGAATTGAGTATCTTTGTTTAAACAAAACACAACTCAAAACAATGAATAATTTAATTGCACCTTCCATTTTAGCAGCAGATTTTGCCAACCTACAACGCGATATTGAAATGGTTAATGCTAGTGAAGCAGACTGGTTTCATATAGATATCATGGATGGCGTTTTTGTGCCAAATATTTCTTTTGGAATGCCTGTTTTAAAAGCAATTTCGAAACACGCAAAAAAAACAATTGACGTGCACTTAATGATTGTAAATCCAGATCAATATATTGAAACTTTTGCAGACTTAGGTGCCAACATTTTAACCGTTCATTACGAAGCGTGCACACATTTACACAGAACTATTCAAGCCATTAAAGCTGCAGGAATGCAAGCCGGTGTTGCCTTGAATCCACATACCCCTGTTGCTGTTTTAGAAGACATTATTGCCGATCTAGATTTGGTCTGTCTGATGAGTGTAAACCCTGGTTTTGGCGGACAGTCTTTTATAGAAAACACCTACAAAAAAACACAACAATTAAAACATTTGATCGAATTTTCTGAATCAAAAGCACGAATAGAAATAGACGGTGGAGTAACAGACCAAAATGCCAATGCCTTAATTGAAGCAGGTGCCAATGTTTTAGTGGCAGGAAGTTTTGTCTTTAAGAGTGAAAATCCAACGGAAACCATCGGAGATTTAAAAAATTTAATTGCCTAATTGACTTACTCAATTGTAGATATAGAAACCACAGGAAATGGATATAAAGGTTCTAAAATAACCGAAATATCCATTTTTATCTTTGACGGAGAAAAGGTAATTGACGAGTATACCACCTTGGTAAACCCAGAAGCTAGAATTCCTGCCTTTATTACCAATTTAACGGGAATCACCGATGCCATGGTAAGAACAGCTCCAAAGTTCTATGAAATTGCCAAAAAAGTTGAAGCCCTCACCAAAGACACCATTTTTGTTGCGCATAATGTAAATTTCGATTATAATATTATTCAGGCTGAATTTAAAAGTTTAGGCTTCGATTATAAACGCAAAAAACTCTGTACCGTTCGTTTGTCAAGAAAAATAATTCCAGGATTAAACTCCTACAGCTTAGGGGCTATCTGTGATGTTGAGCAGATAGAAATCGCGGCAAGACACAGAGCGCGTGGCGATGCAGAAGCAACCACCATCTTATTTAAAAAACTGCTGCAAAGAGATGATCGTTTTATTGTAAATTCTTTCTTACACGGAAAATCTAGGGAAGCTACTTTACCCCCACTTTTAGAGAAAGAAGTTATTGATCAATTGCCACAACGACACGGGGTGTATTATTTTAAAAACGCTGCTAAAGAAGTTATTTATGTAGGCAAGGCAAATGATATTAAACAGCGAGTAATTAGTCATTTTTACGACAAGAAAAAGAAAGAACTTGCGATGTGTTTAGAAACCGCAGATATTTCTTTTACAGAAACCGGTAGCGAATTATTAGCACTCTTATTTGAGTCATCAGAAATAAAAATAAAATCACCCAAATACAACAGAGCACAAAGGCGTGCTGGTGAAGCTGTTGGTTTGTTTTCTTATGAAGATCAGCAAGGAATTATTCATTTGGCATACAATCGACTGAAATTAATTCCAAATCCGATGACCAAATATTACAATATGGCAACGGCCAAAGCACATTTAGAGTCTTTGTGTAAAGAATTTGAGTTATGCCCAAAATATTGTCATCTACAAACCAATGTTTCGGCCTGCTTTCACTACCAAATTAAAGAATGCAAAGGAGTCTGCTGCGAAAAAGAACTTGTGGAAAGTTATAATTTACGTGTAAAAGAAGCGATAAAATCGGTTGGACTACAAGCCGAAAATTTAGTCCTTAAAGAAAAGGGAAGAACCAAAAAAGAAATGGGTTTTGCATTAATTATAGATGGTATTTATCAGGGTTTCGGTTATCTAGATCGCGATCAAGAAAAGCAATTAACAAATCCCATCGATTATTTATTTTTTGTTCAACCACAAAAAGACAACAGGGATGTTCAACGAATTATCACTGCATATTTAAGAAAACAAGAAGAAGTTTTAACTGTAGACCATGGAAAAATCAGCCTATAAAATTCATATTATTGGTGCGGGCATTAGCGGATTAATTGCAGCAAAAGTATTAGAAGAAAACGGGTATCATCCAACAATTATAGAGGGTTCCTCCGATGTTGGTGGGCGCGTAAAATCAGATATGATTAACGATTATATTCTAGACCATGGTTTTCAAGTTTTACTAACCTCTTATCCGGCGGCTCAAAAATATTTAGACTTTAAGGCCTTGGAATTACAGTCTTTTTTACCTGGTGCCACCATTTTTAAAAACGGAAAGGAACAAACCATCGGTGACCCTACAAGAAGTATCTCCTTATTACTCCCTACCCTACTTTCATCTATTGGCAATTTTTCTGATAAAATTAAAATACTAAAATTAAATCACTTTTTAAAGAAGAAATCCATTGCAGCAATTTTCGTCTCTGAAGAAAAAACAACTCTCCAGTATTTAAAGAATTTTGGCTTCTCTGAATCCATGATTACTGATTTTTTTAAACCCTTTTTTAGTGGAATATTTTTAGAACCCAATCTAGAAACTTCTAGTAGGATGTTTGAATTTGTCTATAAAATGTTTGGAGACGGACTCGCCGTTGTTCCCAAATCGGGAATTCAAGCGATTTCCAATCAACTAAAAAATAATCTAAAAGGAACACAATTTCTATTCAATTCTCCCGTAAAAGAAATCAAAAACGGTAGTATTATCTTAGAGAACACAGATGAAATTAAAACTCATTATACCATTATTGCCACAGAAGCAAGTCCTTTAGTGGCTAATTTAAAAAATCAAGCAACCGAGTGGAAAAGTTGCGACACCCTTTATTTTGAAACCGTGAAACGTCGCATACAAAAACCACTGATCGGTTTAATTGCCGATAAAGATTCACTGGTAAATAATATTTTTTATCACACCTCCTTAGTCACTTCAAGCCAAGGAAAAAAGGAATTACTCTCGGTGACGATTGTAAAAAATCACAGGTTTAATGAAGCCGATTTAGTTTCAAAAGTAAAAAAAGATTTAACTGATTATTGTGGTATTTCCAATGCAAAATTCCTGAAAAGATATCAAATTAAAAAAGCTTTACCCAAACTGCATAATTTGCAATACGAGCTCTCTCATACAGAAACAAAACTAACAGATTCTATTTTCTTAGCGGGCGATCAATTACTAAATAGTTCTTTAAATGCAGCCATGATTTCTGGGGAAATAGCGGCAAAAGGAGTCATAATCACCATAGAAAACGGAATCATCGTATAAAAATCATTATCCTAATTTTAGTTAAAAAGCTATTTATTTTTATTTGATTTTAGCTCAATACTTGTGAACATCAATTGAGACCCAATTAAGAAAACTAAGCTTGCACCCCATTCCTAAACTTGTATAAAAACAAAACACATATTTCATTAACCACAAATCTTTACTTATAGTTCACAGACTAGCCCCTTATAGGCATAAAATACTTCACTACTTATTCGAAGTTAGATCCCATCTATATCCAAAATTAAAAATGGCTTTTGATCCAAATGATAAGACCGTTTCTGAACCTAATGGATTAAGTTCAAGGGAGCCAATCCAATACCCCCTTTTTCCAGCTGGAAAACTAGATTGCAAATAGAGGTTAAATGGAAAGGGTCTTACTCCGATGATTACTTTCGTATTATTAAACTTTTTACCAATCCCTATTTTACCCGTCACAAGTGAAGGAAGTGCAAAACCCGCTCCATATTCAAAAATAAAATTATTTTCATTAATATAAGTACTACCCCAAAGTACTGAAGTTCCTGGGAAAACAGAATTAGCTTCAGAAATAAAAGCAAGGCCAAAATTCCATTCTATAAAAGAGCTTTTTGATTTTTCTATCGGTAATTCTTGTGCTCTAGTGGGGGTAAGAAAAATAAAGAATAATAGAAAAAATAAAAGTAGTTTAAGCATCGTTTGTTTTTGAGCAAATCTAGACAAAAACAGTTGCATTTTTAGCTTATTCTAATTTTATATTTTGTCTGAACTTTTGATAATAATGGAGTTTATGAAAATTCTTGCTTTTACTACTCAATTTCGAAGTTTTTATGAATTCACGAACATTGTAATGTATACTATTCAACTACTCCCAATTTTAGAAATCAATTAACGAAATATAAATTAAGTGCATAAAAAAACCCTTTAAAATCAATTGATTGTAAAGGGTTTATACACTATAGTAGTGACTGCGACTGGATTCAAACCAGTGACCGCTGGAGCCGAAATCCAGTGCTCTATTCAGCTGAGCTACGCAGCCCGATATTATATAATCTGAAAATTTACTTTATTAAATTCTTTTTTACGAGCATAGAAATGGTTTTTCCATCGGCTTGTCCCGCCAATTTTCCGCTGACCATTCCCATTACTTTACCCATATCTTGCATTCCGATTGCTCCCAAATCACTAATGGTGGCGACCACCACTTTTTCAATTTCTTCCTCAGATAAAGATGCTGGCAAAAACTGTTTTAAAACAGCCAATTCTGCTAATTCAGGATCTGCTAAATCTTTTCTATCTTGTTTGATGAAAATTTCAGCACTATCTTTGCGTTGTTTAACCTGTTTCTGAATAATTTTTATTTCTTGTTCTTCTGTTAATTCTTTTTGAACACCCGTTTCTGTTTTTGCCAATAAAAAGGCAGATTTTACGGCTCTTAAAGCCTGTAAAGCAACCGTATCTTTTGCTTTCATCGCCTCTTTCATTTTATCCATCACTAGCTTTTGCAAACTCATATTTTTCTTATTAAGACAACAAAGATACAATTATCGTTGCCATTTTTTGGGTTTCTTTAAATACAAAATGTATTTATTATAATCTATAAATGCTTTGCCACTTTGCAGAATGTCTGCACCAATAATACCATGTACTTCCTCTGCATCATGTCTGATTAAAGCCGTATTTACATGCACTAAATTAAATAAAACTAAATGACATCTATTGGTTTTCCAATCGCCAATTTTTAATTCATTGTTTTCAGATTGCTGGGTTTCCATATCGGTAGCGCCCGCTCCGGCAGCTTTAACCTCACTTTCGGTGGCATCGAGCTTAAAGTAACTAATTAAATCTAGACCAACACAAGAATTTGAAGCCCCGGTATCTAATATAAACCGGCCATGAACCCCATTTATTTTTGCTTTAACTTCCAGATGATTGGTCACCATCTTTTTCAACTTAATTTTAAGATATTTCTTTTTTTGTAATATTTTTTTTAAACTTGCCATTTACCGTATTTTTACGCTGAATATCATTTTACAAAAATACATTTTTAATGATTACTGATACCCATACACATTTATATTCCGAACAGTTTGATGAAGACAGAACACAAATGATGGAGCGCGCTTTTGAGGCTGGTGTTTCGCGTTTTTTTATCCCTGCCATCGATTCTTCGCACACCAAAAGTATGCTAAAACTAGAAGGAAACTATCCAAATAATGTTTTTTTAATGATGGGATTGCATCCAACTTCAGTAAAAGAAAACTACTTAGAAGAATTAGCGCATGTTAGAAAACTGATTGATACTCGAAATTTTTATGCCATCGGAGAAATAGGGATTGATTTATATTGGGATAAAAACTTTTTAAAGCTTCAACAAAAGGCCTTTAGAACTCAAGTCCAATGGGCAAAAGAGAAAAAATTACCCATAGCAATTCATTGTCGTGATGCTTTTGATGAAATTTTTGAAATTTTAGAGACCGAAAAAGGGCCAGATTTATATGGGATTTTTCATTGCTTTACAGGAACTTTAGAACAAGCAAAAACAGCCATTTCTTATAATATGAAATTAGGAATTGGTGGGGTTGCAACTTTTAAAAAGGGAGGGATTGATCAATTTCTAAACGAAATTGATTTACAACACATTGTTTTAGAGACCGATGCTCCTTATTTAGCGCCCGTTCCCTTTCGTGGAAAACGAAATGAAAGTGCTTATATTACCAAAGTAATTGATAAGTTGACCGATATTTACAACCTGCCTTTTAAAGAAATTGCCAAAATTACGACACAAAATTCAATACAAATTTTTGGCATTTAAATTACACCCCTCCATTTGCATGTAAATCTGCCAAACATTCACTGACTAATTGAGGGACCCATACCTCCGCCGAACAATAAACCCTTCATTCCTTGCATTGTTTCAACTTTATAAAACATTAAACAATCGGAAACTTCATAATGTTTCACTTTAGCAGTACTTTGATGATTGGTTTGCATTGGACTTCCATTATTTAAAAAATCTAAAAAGTGCTCAAATTCATGCATTATCAAGGTGCTTTCCGTCGTAGCTAAGCGGGTAGAGGTATTACTGCTAATTTCCTTTATGGTTTCTTCATAAATAATAAAAGAAGTGTTTTTGTAAGCCATTCCCAAAATTGCCGAATTAAAACAGTTGTTTTCATCATTATTGTTTTTACATTAGTTCGTTCTTTGCTTCATTATGTATTCAAGGACAGATTACCCTACCAAAAAATTAAAAACCTTTTATCTATCGATTTTAAAAAATAGCTAAACTTTTGAATAATTAAAACTTAGATTAAAACAATGAAAATAACTTTATAAAATGAAATCATAGGAGTAGCCGATTCCTTTTTAAGAATAATATTATCTTTGAAAAACACCTTAAACAGTCAGCACTTGCTTTTAGAAGTAACTTATTACAAAACACCCATTGGAACAGCAAAAATTGCTGGAGATAATGATGGGATTCAATCCATTTCAATACTGAATGAAGATCAAAAAACGGATATCCCTAAAACCCAAATCCCTGCCTGTTTACTGAATTGTGTTACTCAATTAGATGAGTATTTTAGAGGGCAAAGAACCGTATTTGAACTAAAATTAAATCCGCAAGGAACCCCGTTTCAAAAAAAAGTATGGCAAAAATTAAGAGCAATTCCTTTTCATAAAACCTGGAGCTATTTAGAGCAATCTAAGGATTTTGGTGATGTAAAAGCAATAAGAGCAGTCGCCTCAGCCAATGGCAAAAACCCAATTTGGATTGTAATTCCGTGTCATCGCGTTATTGCCTCTAACGGCTCTTTAATTGGCTACGCTGGTGGGATTTGGCGTAAAAAATGGTTATTGGCACACGAAAACCCCGTAAAACAGCAATCGCTTTTTTAGACTATTTTTGCAATAACTACGTTTCCCTTGTATGATTAAAAAAGTATTTTTTCTTTTTTTCCTTTTCAGTTGTTTTTTGGCAAATGCTCAAAAACTATCGAAAGACTTTAGGTCAAAAAAAATATTGATACAAAAAGACACCATTCAACTCGATTCGGTAAGTATCAATTCTTATAATTTTAAAATAATAAACAGTAATTTACAGACCATAGCACCATCAGAATATCTGATTGATTTTCCTAAAGCAAGACTCATTATCAGCTCAAAAAAACATACAGAAATCACCATTGAATATTACCGATTTCCAGAATTTTTAACAAAAATATATTCTCCATTCGATAAAAAACTAATCGTACCAAACACGAATAATACTGGTCAATTATACAGTTTAACTACAAATAAAAAAGCCTCAGAAATTACATTATTTGATGGCCTTCAAACCAAAGGATTTATTTCTAGAGGGATGCGAGTGGGGAATAATCAAAATGCGGTTACAAATGCTTCTTTAGATTTAGAAATACAAGGAAAACTATCAAATAACGTCTCATTAAGAGCCCATATTTTTGACACCAATGTTCCCTTGCAACAAAACGGATATTCACAAAATATTACAGATTTTGATCGCATTTTTATTGAAATGTTTAGTGATAATTGGAGGGTAAAAGCAGGTGATATTACTTTGGCCAATAAGCAGAGTTTCTTTTTCCCTTTCACAAAACAAGTTGCAGGATTAGAAGTTCAAGCTTCCGTTAATAAAAACTTATCTGTGGGTGCTTCTGGCGCAATTGTTCGAGGAAAATTCATGAGTTATGCTTTTATTGGTTCTGAAGGAAATCAAGGCCCTTATAAGGTCTATGGACCAAATAACGAGTCTGCTATTGTAATTATAGCAGGAAGCGAAACTGTTTATATAAATGGGACGCCTATAAAAAGCGGAGAAAATGAAGATTATATTATTGACGATAATTTAGCAGAGATTCGCTTTAACACAACATTCCCAATCACCAACGATATGAGAATTACCGTAGAATTTCAATTTTCGGATAGAAACTACACCCGGTTCATCACCTACGAAAAAGCAACATACCAAGGAGAAAATTTTATGATAAATGGTTATTTTTATAACGAAAATGACGCAAAAGACCAACCCTTACAACAAAACCTATCTGACAAACAAAAGAAAATTCTAGCCAACGCAGGAAATAATCAAGAGGATATGGTTTCTGAAAGTGCCTATATTGACGACTATGCGGAAAACAAAATAGTCTATGAAAAGGTGCCAAACGGAAATGATGAAATTTTTGAGTATTCTACCAATGAAAATGTTGTTGTATATGCGGTTACTTTTACTAATGTTGGTTCCAATCAAGGGGATTATTCCTTTGAAAGAAGTATTGCTATTGGAAATATTTTTAAATATGTAGGGAAAAACCAAGGAGATTATCTTCCAGTTGTTCGTTTATCAGCCCCAACAAAACATCAAGTTGCTGTTGTTAATGGCAATTACCAACCCAATGAAAAGGTGAATTTCACTGCAGAATTGGCATTTAGCAATAATGATCAAAATTTATTTTCTTCTATTGACGACAATACAAATAAAGGAATTGCCTCTTTATTAGGTTGGAAACAAACATTAATAGACCGCAAATGGCAATTAAAAAGTGATGTAAATTTTGAGTTTAAACAGGCTCATTTTTTCACAGAACAGCGGTTTGAACCTATTGAATTCAAAAGAGATTGGAATTTAATTTCTACAGTAGGAAACAAAAGTTTACTGCAAACCAAAATCACACTTCAAAACCGAGAAAATGATTTTTTATCTTACAGCTTTAATCAATTAAATTATACAAATAATTTTACGGGAACCAAGCATCACTTCACCTCAAAAATGAGCCTTTCTAAAACTACTTTTTTTGTAGATGGAAGTTTATTGAACAGTGCTTCAATCCAAGAGAAAAATTCATTTCTACGAATAAGAGCAAAAGCAGAACAACAGTTTACAAAGAGTTGGCTGGGTGCTTTTATCCTCGCAGAAACAAATAACAGAACAGACAAGGGCAACAATGATTTTATAAATACAAGTCATCGATTTAAAGAATATGAAAGCTATTTTGGCCTTGGAGATTCTACCAACGTTTTTGCGAAAATCGGTATCAACTATAGAAACAATGACAGTATAAAACAAAATAAATTCACAGAAATCAACAACCGAAAAACGCTTTATATCCAAAGCAAAATCGTTCAAAATAAAAACACCAATTTAGCGGTTTTTGCCAATTATAGAATCACTGAAAATGCATTTACGAACGATGAAAAAACACTAAATTCTAAAGTTGTTTTTAATCAGCGGTTATTTAACGATTTGATGATATTAGGAACTGTTTATGAGACCTCGTCTGGAAACGTGGCACAACAGGATTATGTGTATGTAAAAACAGAACCTGGGTTCGGTTTTTATACTTGGATTGATTATAATGATAACGGAACTCAAGAGTTTAATGAGTTTGAAATTGCGCAATTTCAAGATCAAGCAGCCTATTTACGTGTTCCATTGCCAAACTTGCGCTATCTGTCTACGCAACGCGCCAAAATGAATCAATCTTTCACTCTGGACTTACATCAATGGAATAACAAAAATGGCTTAAAAAAAACACTTTCTCATTTTTATAACCAAAGTTTTTTAAGCTTAGAAAATGAGCAAAAACGGGCAGGAAATTCCTTTAATTTAAATCCGTTTGATCTTGATGAAACCAAATTGATTGGTTTAAATTTCAGCTTTAGAAACAGTTTGTATTTTAATAGAAACCTTCAAAAAACCAGTCTTACTTACACCTATGGAACTTCCAAAAACAAACAACAATATCTTATTGGAAATCAAGAAAATAATTTAGTTTTCAACCAAGTAGCCTACCAACATAAATTTGCCACTTACTGGCTGTTTGATTTGATGGGTAAAATTGACCAAAATACCTTAACTACAGAAAACTTCAACAATAGAAACTATGAAATAACCTCGAAAGAAGTTAGCCCTAAAATTAGTTACTTATTAAATAAAGACAACCGACTCACTGCTTTTTATGAATTTAGAATCAAGAAAAACAAACAGGAAGGTTTTGAAGGATTAAACCAACACAAATTTGGGTTAAACTATTTTTATTTGAATAAAAAACAGCAACAGTTCAGCGCAAATATCACTACTTTTTTAAATGATTTTACAGGAAGTACAAATTCCCCTGTTGCCTATCAAATGTTAGAGGGTTTGCAAGCGGGTAAAAATTATACATGGAACTTGTTGTTTAGTCAAAAACTAAATTCTTTTTTGAATTTAAACTTAAATTATCTGGGTAGAAAAAGTGAAAATTCTAAAACTATTCATACGGGAAATATTGAGTTACGTGCCAATTTCTAACCTACTAATTCAAATACAACCACAACAAACAGGGCTATTATGTTTTATTTCCTTGCATTATTTGTATGCATCATGACGCACCCCTTCTCTTATATTTCTCAAAACATAAAGCTAAATATTGGAAGAAATAACAATTTATTTGTAGAAATCTTAACCGCAAAAGTTCTTGAAAATAAAAGGAGTTTTATGCTATTAAATGAGGGTACATAGGTCTATTTTATTTGATTTATTTTACTAATTACTGAATTCTTTTTCATCAATTTTTCAATAGATTTGTATAATAATAGAAATATGAGAAAAATCACCCTCCTTATCTTACTTTGCATTTCAACTTGTTCGATTGCTTATGAAAAGGAAACTCAATCTAAGCAAGAAATCGATAAAAAACACGAATAGAAAATAAATGCACTAACTCTGCTCGCTGTGAAATGGGTTGATGTTTCATATCAATATTTAATTGATGAAGAATCTTCCTTTGGAATTAATGCTGCTTATGAGTTTAGTGACCAAACAAATTTTGAATATGCCTTAACTCCCTATTACAGGCGTTATTTTTCTGAAAAGTTTGCATGTTTTTTTTGTAGAAGGATTTGGAATGCGTTTTTCAGCAAAAGAACGTATGCGTTTTTGGGATTATGATGATCCACGAATTGAAACAGGATTGGCATTGGGTATCTCTTTGGGTCGAAAGTTTGTTTCAAAAAATGGTTTTACTGCCGAATTATTTCTAAGATTTGGACGAAATTTATTGGAAACAGCATCAGGAGATGACTATAACACCAATAAAATCGTGGAAAGATTCTGGATATCTCTTGGCCACAGATTTTAAGACAAAAATAAAAAAACGATCCTAAATAATCGTTAGAATTTGTACTTTTACTCTTTAAAAAAACATACCATGAAAAGATTTCTTTTAATTATTACCATCTGTATCACCTCATTTACTTGTGCGCAACAAGAAATCAAAATAGACATTGCCGATGCCTTGATTTTAAAAACAATAGAAATTTCTTACGAATATTATATTGCCGATCAATCTTCTGTTGGTCTTTCTACATTGTTTAGTTTTGAAAAGAGAACTTCAGATTTTAGGTACAATGAAGAAAAAATGATTACTCCATATTTTCGTCATTATTTCACGAAAGACAATAAATGGAATTTATTTGGAGAAAGTTTTTTTGCAATTAGTTCGGGCTATAAAGAAATAAAAATCAATGGGACTTCGAATACGTACGAACGCTTTTCTGATGGCGCGATAGGAATTGCTGCTGGAACAAAATATGTTTCTAAAGAAGGAATCGTTATTGATATTTATGGAGGAATTGGGAGGAATTTATTTAGCGCGAATTCTCCTCTACTTGTGCCAAGATTAGGTGTAAATATTGGCTGGAGATTTTAGTTTAATTTACTTTTAATAACGCAGAAAGGCCATCTATTTTTTCATCCATAAAAACAACTCTTATTTAAATAATAAATAGCTTAGCAGTTCGTTATTTTTAATATTATAGACGATAGACTATAATTCAATATTGCTGCAATCTTGATTTTCATCCCACAAACTATTGATTTATGTTAAAAATATCATTAATATTTTTATAAGTTCTAGTCAAAAACTCAACGTTTCATTGCTATATGCTTTATCCAATGTTAAAATCAAAATTTGAAGTTATATATTGTATGAAAAACAATATATTTGAAATAACATTAGTATAACCCGAAATATTTAATGAAAATATCCCGCAAAATATTAACACTCATATTTGGTTTATTAGTAAGTTTTTATGCTTCTACACAAGAAACATTGCCGATTTATACAGATTACCTTTCGGATAATGTTTATCTAGTCCATCCTTCTGCTGCCGGAATAGGAAACTGCTCTAAAGCAAGGTTTACTGCTCGTCAGCAATGGGCGGGAGTTCCAGATGCACCGAGTTTACAAACCTTAAGCTTTCATACAAAATTTAGAGAAGAGTCCAATGCAGGTTATGGATTTATTCTCTTTAATGATAAAAACGGCTACCATTCTCAAAAAGGAATTCAAGGAACCTATAGTTATCACTTGCAACTAAGTGATGGGAACTTCTTTAATCAACTCTCTTTTGGAGTGTCCTTTACAGCGGTTCAAAATCAAGTAGACCAAAGAACTTTTCTTGGAGACCCAGCCGTTGCAGCCATTGTACAAAGTTCTAGCTATTATAATGCAGATTTTAGCATGGCTTATCATTACGATGGATTTTCCTCTTATTTTACCGTTAAAAATTTATTTTTATCTGCTAAAAATTCATTGGGCCCAGCAGAACCGTTAAATTTAAAAAACTATATTTTTTCTGCTAGCTACTATTATGGCGAAGATAATTTGATTCAACTTGAGCCTTCCATAATGGTTCAAGTTAGAGAAGGAATCGGCCAAAGAATTGCCGATTTTAATCTTAAAGCTTACAAGAATCTTGATAATTCTGTGCTATGGGCTGCCTTATCTTACAGAAGAGGTTTCGATTCAAATCCCGAAGAAAATTTGCAGTATTTCTCTCCAATTATTGGGCTAAATTACAAGAATATGATGTTTTCATATACCTATACAAAACAAACAAATGATGTGGTTCTAATTGATAGTGGATTACATCAAATTACTGTTGGCTTTGATTTATTCTGCAGAACACCTAGAGCTACGGCTTGTCCGAATATAAATTCAGCTTACAATGGTTTTTAGAAATCGAGTTCAGTAATTATACTACTTTCCTTGTATTCTAATAAAAGTGAGGCTAAAATATTTTTATTTTTATTACTATAAAATTGATTTTTTTTACCTCCTCTTTTTTCTGATTTTAATAAATTGTTTTTTTCTAAAATTGATTTTGTTTGTTTTGCTACCGCCTCACCAGAATCTATAATTTGAATTTTCGAGCCTGTAATTTTTTGAATTTGAGGGATTAAATAAGGATAATGTGTACAGCCTAATACCAAACAGTCTATGTTTTTTTTCAACATGGAATCTATATAAGATTCAAGTAGTGCTGTCATTTCTTTTGATCTTAACTTCCCGTTTTCAATCAAAGTTACTAAGCCTTCACCTATTTGCTCAATAACTTTAATTTCTTTGCTTATTTGTCTAGAAGTTGTTTCAAACAATCTACTATTTAAGGTTCCTTGGGTTGCTAAAATACCAATGGTATTATTCTTCGTTGATAGCGAAGCAGATTTAATGGCAGGTTCTATCCCAATAAAAGGAACCTTATATTTATCTCTTAAAAACTGTATAGCATTTGTAGTGGCAGTATTACAGGCAACTACAATAATTTTACAATTTCTATTTAAAAGGAGTTCTGTGTTTTTAACACTTAATGCAATAATTTCATCTTTTGATTTTTCTCCGTAAGGCGCATTTTTACTGTCGGCTAAATAAATAGTGTGCTCGTTTGGTAATAGTGCCGTGATTTCTTTCCATATCGAGGTTCCTCCTACACCAGAATCAAAAATACCAATGGAAGAATTCTTATTTGCTTTCATACACTGTAAAAATAAAAAAATCCTACTTGTTATAAGTAGGATTTCTCAGATAAGTTATAAAGGCCCTAATTAGAAACCTAATTTCACTTTTACTGCCTCATATAGATTTACTCCTTTATCAAAAACTAATAAAGCTCTTCCTTCGGTAGCATCTAAAACATAGACAATTCCTTTTTCTGCTGCCACATCGTTAATTGCTTTTCTTGCTTTTTCAACAATTGGAGCTAATTTCTCGTTTTGTCTTTTTTGCATATCTTGGTATGCAGCCTGCTCAGCCTGTTGAATTCTAGCTCTTTCTTGTTGTACTTCTTGCCCTCTAGTTTCATTAATTACTTGAGTTTGCGTAGCTTGTTCTGCTTGGTACTTTTTCATTGTAGCCTCCAACTTTTTTGCCATCCCTGTAATTTCATCCTTGTACGTTTTACTTAGCTTTTCCATTTCAACTTGTAAAGCATCTGTTTCAGGCATCTTTGAGATTAACTCTTCAAAGTTTATGTGCGCGGTTTTTTGTGCACTTAACGCATTGCCAATTCCTAATGTGAATATAGCAATTAATAGTAACGTTTTTAAATTTTTCATTTTTGTTGTTTTAATTTAATTATTTATAATTGTGTCCTTCTTTGTATTTCTAGCTTCTTCTTTTTGCTTTCTCAGCGCTTGTTGCTTTTCTCTTAAAATTCTTCTTTTTTCTGCTCTTAATTCCAAGGCTCTTGCCCGCTTATCTAACATCGCTTCTTTGGCAGCCTTTTTTTGTTCTTGTCTAATCTCTGCTTCCTTTTCTTTTTCTGCAATTAGTTCTTTTTCTTTCTCAGAAAATTCAACTTGTTTTGGCTGCGCCTTTAAATCTTTAATTTCCTCTCTTTTTCTGTCTTTATTTATAGTCGCCAAAATCAGTTCGCTAATGTCGTATTTTTTATTGGAATACAACATAATTGGTTCGGTAGATTTATCAAAAACAAAATCATATCTTTTCTTAGCCGCAATATCTTGTATCGCGTTATAAATTTGGTCTTGTATTGGTTTTACCAATTCTTTCCTCAAATTAAACATATCTCCATTTGGCCCAAAGTATAACGATTCCAAACGCCTTAACTCTTCTTGCTTTAAAGAAATTTCATTCTCTCTTTCTATGATGAGATCTTCTGTTAAAATTGCTTTTTCGTTTGCTAAGTCTGTTTTAAGAACTTCAATATAACGGGCTTGCTTATCTAATTTTTTACGCCATATTTCTACTTTTTCATTTAATGTATTCTGCGCCTCGAGATATTCTGAAACATTTTCTAAAATATATTCCATATCTATATAAGCAATAGATTGGGATTTTTGCGCATTGGCAATGGGTCCAATAAGTATAAAAAAAATTATAAAAATTATATTTTTCATTTGTTATCTATTTATAAAAACCAATGTCAAAAAAAAAATTAACACTACAAATGTACTGCTATATTAAAACTGTCTTCCAATTATAAAATGTGTTTGCCAGCCAGATTTCACATTTTGTCCTGGTAAAGGATCAAAACCATGTGCAAAATCTATTCCTAATAAACCAAATGCGGGCATAAAAATACGAATCCCTACACCAGCCGATCTTTTTAACTCAAACGGATTAAACTCCTCAAAATTGTCATAAGAATTTCCCGCTTCCAAAAATCCTAATGTATAAATAGAAGCAGAAGGAGCATCAGTGATTGAATAACGCAACTCTAATTGGTATTTATTGTACATCGTTCCCCCTTCCAAAGAAGATAACCTACTGTTTTCATAGCCTCTTAAACCTACTGTCTCACGACCATCTAATTGAAAAGCGGCTATTCCATCTCCACCAACAAAATAACGTTCAAAAGGAGACTGACCTAATTCTTCATTGTAATAACTTAAAAACCCTAGTTCTGTATTGGTCATCATTACTAATTTATCTGTAAAAGCCGTATACCATTTCCCTTTAAAGCTTAGTTTATAATATTCTAACCATTTGTATTTATCCTGAGGCTCTAAACTTGAATAGTCTTTGTTGTTAAATAAAGAGTACGGAATCGTTGCTTTTAACCCAATAGAAAATTCAGATCCATAGGTTGGAAAAATCAAACTTGGTCCCGCAGAATTTCTACTAAAATTTAAATTATAGGATAAATTATTTAACGTTCCATTACTTAATACGTCATTTCCCACTCTAAACCCGTAGTTATTTAAATTAAAACTCTGGTAACTAATTGTTTGAGATAATTGAAAATAGTCATCTGGCCATTTTAAGCGTCTACCCAATCCTAGTGTTAAACCAATAATCCCTAAACTTCTACTTCTATCTACATCATAAGTAGATCGATTTAATTGATATTGGGTTGATGAATATATAGAAAACGATAAAGATTGTGGCTTTTTTCCTCCTAACCATGGTTCAGTAAAAGAGAAACTATACGTATTATAGGTTCTACTCGACTGCAAACGCAAAGACAATTGTTGGCCATCTCCTGTTGGCAACGGTTTATATGATTCTTTGTTGAAAATATTTCTGATAGAAAAATTATTAAATGACAAACCGAGTGTTCCAATAAAGGAACCACCACCGTAGCCCCCTTGCAATTCTATTTGACTACCCCCTTTTTCAATGACCGTAAAATCGATATTTGCAGTTTTGTTTTGATAATCTGGAATAACATCTGGAGAAACATTTTGATCAAAGAAACCCAATTGACCAATCTCGCGTATCGATCTTATAATTGCTTGCCTACTAAACAAATCACCTGGTTTCACTCTCAATTCTCTATAAATTACATGATCATTTGTTTTATCATTTCCTTTTACGGTAACTTTTTGAATCGTCGCTTTTTCATCCTCTCTAATTCTAATTTCCACCGTAATAGAATCATTTTCCACTTTGGTTTCTACAGCATTTACTGATGAAAATAAGAATCCGTTATCTTGATATAAAGTAGATAAATCTTCAGAATTAGGTGTTCCATCTCCACTAACACGCTCTTTTAGAACGACACCATTATACACATCTCCTTTTTCAATTTTTAATACTCTTAACAATTGATCGTCTGTATATTCTTTGTTTCCAACAAATAAAATTTCTGAAAACCGGTATTGTCTTCCTTCCTCAAGTTCAATAGAAAGATTAATTGTGTTGTCTTCGTTCCAAGTTAATTGGTCCTTTAAAATTCGAGCATCTCTATACCCCAATCGGCTGTATTTATCTAAAATACTTTCTAAATCTGTTTCGTAGTCTTCTTCAATATATTTTGATGCCTTCCAAAACCGACCGAAAAATTTCTCTTTCGTGTTTTTCATGGCTTTGCTCAATTTAGAATCAGAAAGCGCTTTATTTCCTATAAAATTAATCTCATCAATTTTAATTTTTTTGCCTTTATCGATAAAGACATTCATATTGACCGCATTAATGTCTGAGGTATCTTTTTCTGTGATTAAGGTTACTTTTGTTTTTAAGAATCCTTTATCTGTATATTTTTTCTTAAAATAATTTCGTGAGGTAACGATTAAATTATCTGTTACCATTGCGCCAGTTTTAAGTTCTGCCTCTTTGATTAATTCTTTTGCTTTAGATTTCTTGATTCCATTAATTTTTACTTTATTTAACTGCGGCAACTCTACCACATCAAATTGCAAATACACGGTGTTTCCATCAATTTTCGATAAATAAACATCAACATTGCTAAATTGTTTACTCTCGTACAATTTTTTAATCGCACTTGTTAATTTATCTCCGGGCAATTTAATTAGTTGTCCATTTTGTAGACCTGTAAAAACTTTCACTGTTTCTTCTGCAAATTTCTGTAAACCCGTTACACTCATGCCCCCAAGAATGTATTCTTCTCCTTTGTCAAAAACAACTGGCTCTATTGGAATTGCAATGGTATCTTTTTTAACAATATTTAAACTGTCCTTGATCGTTTGCGCTTCTGTTTTTAAAGCAGTTATCAATAAAATAAAACATGTTAGGGCAGTGAAATATTTATACATATATCTACTCTGTAATTTGTTCGCTTGTCTTTCCAAATCGTCTCTCTCTATTCTGATATTCTATAATTGCATCATAAAAATGCTCTTTTCTAAAATCTGGCCAAAGTATATCTGTAAAATATAATTCGGCATAAGCCATTTGCCATAATAAGAAATTACTAATGCGTTTTTCGCCGCTTGTTCTTATCATTAAATCAACCTCGGGCAAATTAAACGTATATAAATGGTTCTCAATAATTTTTTCGTCAATTTCTTCAATCAAAAGCTCTTTATTAACAACTTTTTTAGATATGTTTTTGATAGTATTAACAATTTCCTCTCTTGCGCCATAACTGAGCGCTAATGTTAAGATGATTTTTGTGTTTTTTTTTGTTGCGTCAATTACTTCTTTTAGCGCTTTTTGTCCTTTTTTCGGTAAACTTTCAAGACATCCAATCGCGTTTACTTTTACAGAATTTTCTTGAAAACTAGCTAGTTCTTTTTTAAGTGAAGTAATTAGCAAACTCATCAATGCATCTATTTCATATTTTGGTCTTTTCCAATTTTCTGAAGAAAACGCATATAAGGTTAATGCTTCCACACCAATTATGGAAGAAGCCTCAACAGTATCTCTAACGGCGGTTAACGCATTTCTATGGCCAAAAACCCTATTCATCCCTTTACTCTTGGCCCATCGTCCGTTACCATCCATAATTACGGCAACATGTTTTGGGACTCTCTGTAAGTCGATGTGTAGTTTTTTATCCATAAATTATAATCCGTTACTATAACAAGCAGGTCTTCCAAAAGTATAGACCAGAGAAATACCTGTGAAAACATACCAATCGTTTCCATCACCTCCAAAATCAAGCGCTGGAAGCTGGCTCGTAGAATAATCTAAATCATCTTCAAACGTGTACCTAAATTTTGTTTCAAACGCAATGGCAAGTTTCCCTAAAAGTTTTGATTTATATCCAACACCAAACGGAATTGCATACGACGTTTTATTTTCATATTGATAGATTCCAGGAGTAGCTGTTGTATTTTGAATAATCTGATAATTAATCGCGGCTAATTCAATTAAAATATAAGGTGTTGATGTCTTATCTTTTGATGAAAGATCATATTCATAAAAATTAAACTCTAAACCCAAAGCCAATTCATTAATTGTGTTCGAAAAATCAAAATTTCTATTTGTTCTTCCATAATTGTCTGCATTTGCATCATCTCCAGAAATCGGCAAAGAACTTAAAGTTCCTCTTAATGCCATTCTCGGATTCCAATTCCATTTATAAATAATTCCTCCAGCAAACTCATTTGGATACACATAGGTGGTTCTTCCAATATCTCCTATGTAATTGGTACCTCCCGCAAAGAATCCAATTTCATTTATTTGCCCATGGAAAACATTTAAAAAAAAAACAAACAATACGGTAATAAATGATTTTTTCATCCTAGAAAATAGCGTGCAAATATAAGAATTTCAATTTGCTTTATAAAGTTAATATTCAGTCTTTTTTGAAGAACAACTGTTTTTGATATTTATTGTTCCCAAGCAGCTAAAAATTGGTTTGATTTCTGGTGTCTTCACCCCAAAGTAGTTTACTGCGAAGCGTCTGAAGAAATGATTGATTTTCTAGCAAAACACTCTTAATAGTAAAAGAAGATTTCTCAATATAAACCTTTGTATTCCCAGGGACTGTTGCCATTCTAGAATCTAAAGAAATTAAAAAACTTTTTTCTCTAGAATTCACTTCTAACTGAATTTTGGTCTCATCAGAAATAATAACGGGCCTTGCATTTAAATTATGTGCCGCAATGGGTGTAATAACAAACGTTCTTGAATTGGGTAAAATCACGGGGCCATTACAACTTAAAGAATACCCGGTTGAACCAGTTGGCGTTGAGACTATTAATCCGTCTGACCAATAATTGGTTAAATACTCATTATTTAAAAACGTTTTTACACCAATCATAGAAGTGGTGTTCTTCCTACTAATGGTAACCTCGTTTAGGGCAAAAGAAATTTCGGAAATATCATTATTTTCGGGAGTAGTTTCTACAGACAAAAGCGAGCGCTCTTGAATGGAGTATTGTTTATTTAACAACATTGCAATAGATTCTTCTATGTTATTTTTATTTATGGTTGCTAAAAAACCCAATCTTCCTGTGTTAATGCCTAAAATAGGGATATTCAAATCTCTAACATAAGTCACCGCGCGTAAAATTGTTCCATCACCCCCCAAAGTAAACAAAAGATCGAACGAATTATTTAAGTCGTCAAAATGACTAAATGTTGGATATTTTTGTTTAACCTCTTTATTTATTTTTATTAAATCGTAGAAATCCTTTTCAATAAAAACTACGATCTTGTTTTGTTTTAAAACAGCTAAAAGAATATTGACTTCCTTTTCTGCATTCACAGCATATGATTGCCCGTAAATTGCTACTTTTCTCATTACATTTCTAGGTATTTCTGCAAATAATCAGACCGGCTTTTTAAGTCCTCTAAATAATCATCATTCTCATGTTTTGAAACTACCTGATAATTATATCGTCTAAACGTTTGCGTAATTTCATGAATATCTTCAGAAGAAACTCTCAAAGTAACCTGAACGATATCCTCTCTTTTTTCTGAAATAAACAAGCCCAATATTTTGCCACCATTAGATTCAACAATCTGAGAAATTTGGCTTATAGAATAATCCTTCTCAATTTGCTCTACAATTAACGTAAAACCTAGATTATGTAGAAATGGACTCATAATAAAAACGTCTAAAATATCACTCAAATCATAATACCCCACATAGTTCTTTTCAGTATCTATAACGGGGAGCCTATTACAATCATGTTCAGCAAATAATTTGATTACATCTAATAAAGGGGCCTGTATATCGGCAAAAAAATAACTAACTAACCCTGAAGACTCAGCGAGTGTTACTTTTTCATGCTCCATCGTTTGAATATCACTTTCAAGAAAACAGCCCATCAGCTGGTTGTTTTCAACAATAAAAATATGTGAAATAGGAAAATCTTTGCACTGTTTTTGCGCACTTTTTACCAAGCTGGAAAAAGTGAAATTTTTTATCTCTTCTAATATGTAATCATTGATGTTCATTGAGTACGAATATAGGATAAAATGATTTAATAAGTTACCTTTGTTGGCTAATTTTAGATAATGACAAAGTTAAGTGTAAATATTAATAAAATTGCAACTTTACGCAATTCTCGTGGTGGAAATGTGCCTAATTTATTAAAAGTAGCTCAAGATTTAGAGGATTTTGGCGCACAAGGAATTACCATTCACCCAAGACCCGATGAGCGTCATATTCGCTATCAAGATGCCTACGATTTAAAGAAAATTGTACAAACGGAATATAATATTGAAGGAAATCCAATAAAAGAATTTATGGATTTAGTGCTGGCAATTCAGCCAACACAAGTCACGTTAGTGCCAGATGCTGTAAATGCAATTACGTCGAACGCGGGATGGAACACCATAAAGCATCAGTCTTTTTTACAAGAAGTACTCGCCGAGCTCAAACAAAACGGCATTAGAACCTCTGTTTTTATAGACACCGATTTAAAATTAATTGAAGCGGCAAAAAAAGCCGGAGCAGACCGTATTGAATTGTATACCGAACATTTTGCATATCAATTTGGAGAAGGCAATAAAGAGGCTGTTAAGCCATATACGGAAGCGGCTGTTTACGCAAATGAAATCGGACTAGGAATCAATGCTGGACACGATTTAAGCTTAGAAAATATTCAGTTTTTCAAAGAAAACATCCCGTACTTAGCAGAGGTTTCTATTGGTCACGCATTAATTACCGAAAGCTTATACTTAGGATTAGAAAATGTGGTAAACATGTATTTACACCGGTTAGGCCACTAAGAATAAGAGCATACAAAATAGAGAGAGAGAATGTCTGAAAGAATTTTATATTCAAAGATCGAAGGAACAGGAAATCCGTTATTAATTCTACATGGGTATTTTGGAATGAGTGATAATTGGAAAACCCTAGGAAGTAAGTTTGCACAAGATTTTGAGGTTCATTTAATTGATCAAAGAAATCATGGAAGAAGTTTTCATGCAGATGCATTTAATTATCAAGTTTTAGTGGATGATTTACGAAACTACATAGAACATCATCAATTAGAAAAAGCAGCTATTATTGGGCATTCCATGGGTGGAAAAACAGCAATGTTATTTGCGGCTCAATACCCAAACCTAGTGCACAGGTTAGTTCTTGCAGATATTTCGCCCAGGTATTATGAACCGCACCACAACGCAATTTTAGCGGCCTTAAATTCGGTCGATTTTTCAGTTCAAAACTCTAGAAGTTTAGTCGATGAAAAAGTGGCAACACTAATTCCCGAACTTGGTGTTCGTCAATTTCTATTAAAAAATGTGTATTGGAAAGAAAAAGGACACTTAGGTTTTCGCTTTAATTTAAGTTCGTTAACAGTGAATAACGCACATATTGGAGATGCCTTGCCTAATGGAAACATATTTAACGGGAAAACCTTATTCTTAAAAGGAGGAAACTCCAACTATATCACAGATAGAGAAGTACCCATTATTAAAACACATTTCCCAAATTCGGAAATAAAACAAATTGCAAACGTAGGCCATTGGTTGCATGCCGAAAAACCACAAGCTTTTTTAGAAATTGTTTTACCCTTTTTGAAAGATTAATTTATGGAAGAACTTACGCTCACCACCCCCGCCTTGTTATTTTCGGCAATTTCCTTAATTATGCTGGCTTACACCAATCGGTTTTTAGCCTATGCGGCCGTAATAAGAAATTTACACGCCGTCTATTTAGAAAAAAAAGACAATGCATTACTGCGACAAATTAACAACTTAAAACTGCGCTTAAACCTTACAAAATGGATGCAGATTTTTGGAATAACCAGTTTACTATTGTGCGTTTTTACCATGCTATTAGTTTATATCCATCAACAATTAATTGCGATATATATTTTTGGCGCCGCCTTAATACTCTTAATTATTTCGCTGATGTTGCTCATTAAAGAAATTCAAATCTCTACCAAAGCATTAAAATTTCACCTTAGTGATATTGAAAAGCATTTAAAAGGAAAATAAATTAGTTTTTAAAGCATATCCCAACCTTTTTCTTCCAATTTACAGACCTAATTTTAACTTCATTATTATTTATAATAGACAAAGACGATTTACATCGCCAACTCATCATATATAGATTGTGAGCAAAACAATCATGTGGCTCATGAAAAAAACATCCAAAAAAAGCCGTTCTAGAAAGAACAACTTTTTAAAACAACTAAAAATTAAAATCTTACTTTTTAGCTAATAAATCTCTAATTTCGGCTAATAATTGTTCTTGACTTGGACCCGCTGGTGCTGCCGTAGCAGGCACCTCTTTCTTTTTTGTAGCGTTCATTCCCTTAACAATTATAAACATGACAAAAGCAACAATAATAAAATCGATCACATTGGTTAGGAAATCTCCATAGAGCAAAACAACTTCTCCAACAGTATCGCCTGCATCATTTATTGTGCCCTCCTTCATGATATATGTTAACTTTTTAAAATCGGCTTTAAAGACTAAACCAATTAGAGGAGAAACAATTCCTCCCGTAAACGAAGTAACTACTTGTTTAAAGGCAGCACCCATTACAAACCCTATTGCAATGTCTACTAAATTTCCTTTTACAGCAAATTCTTTAAATTCTTTCAGCATTCCCATTTTATTCTTCTTTATTTGTTATTAATAAGTTAAATTATGAAAAAATTAAATTCTAACAAATCTTTTAACTCGCTGTGAGATTCCAGTTAAAATTTCATAAGAAATCGTTCCTGCTTTTTCTGCCATTTCTAAGATCATCTCTTGGCTATTAAAAATAATCACCTGATCGCCTTCTTTACAAGCTATTTTTGTGACATCTACCATGATCATATCCATACAAACATTTCCAATAATAGGCGCTTTTTGCTTATTAATTATTACCTCATAATTCTGTTTTCCTAATCTTCTAGAGATACCATCTGCATGCCCTATAGGAATTGTTGCTGTTTTAGTTGGGTTTACAGCCAAAAAAGCCCTGTTATACCCTACCGTTTGGCCAGGCGCTATGAAATGAATTTGAGAAATTACTGAAGTTAGATGATGCGTGTTCTTTAACTGAGCTGTTTCTTGCTTGTCATTTCCAAAACCGTATAAACCAAGACCTATTCTCACCATATCAAATTGTGCTTCTGGATAATTTACGACTCCAGATGTATTTAAAAGATGCATCATAGGAGGTTCCTCCAGATGTTTATAAAATTGTTCTGAGATCTGAGTAAAGGTATTGATTTGATTTAGCGTGAAATCAAGCTCATTTTCATCTTCGCTTGCGGCCAAATGAGAAAACACCGATGTTATTTTTAACTTATTTGATTCCTTTATTCTTTCTAGGATTTCGGGAATATCTGTGGGCAAAAAACCCAAACGATTTAATCCAGTGTTAAACTTTATATGAATAGGATAGTTTCTTAAATTATTTTTTCCTGACACTTCTAAAAAAGCGTCTAAAATTTTAAGACTGTATAAGCTGGGCTCTAAGCAATAAGAAACAATTTCCTCTAAAGTAGCCAGTTGCGGGTGCAAAACCAAAATAGGACTTTTAACCCCTTCATTTCTTAATGCAATTCCTTCTTCGGCAAAGGCCACCGCAAAATAATCTACTTTATCTGCTAAAAAAGAAGCCACTTTAGCACCATCACTTCCGTAACCAAAAGCCTTTACAACCGCTAATATTTTGGTTGTTGGCCTTAATTTCTGTTTAAAATAGTTCAGATTGTGTTCTAAGGCACTTCCATCAATTTCTAAAACAGTTCGGTAGTTATTCATCGGTTTGTTGCTTATTAATCACCGATTTTTCTTGCGCTTGTTTTCTCATTGCTTTGTAATAAGCAGCCCTACTCAAAGGTTCATATTCCTGAATTTCGCCTAGTAAAACCAACTCGTCATTTAAGGTTTTTCGAAAACTGTAATTCGCTAAATTCCCCGTATGCGTGCAAACAGCATGAACCTTGGTTACATATTCGGCAGTTGCCATAAGCGCAGGCATAGGGCCAAAAGGATTTCCCTTAAAATCCATATCCAATCCAGCAACAATAACTCGAACCCCTCTATTTGCTAAGTCATTACAAACTGAAACAATTTCATCATCAAAAAACTGCGCTTCATCAATACCCACTACGTCCACATCGTTCGCTAATAACCTAATATTTGAAGAAGCAGGAACTGGTGTAGAACGAATTTGGTTTGAATCGTGAGAAACCACCATTTCATTGTCAAAACGGGTATCCACAGCGGGCTTAAAAATCTCTACACGCTGCTTTGCAAATTGCGCTCGTTTTAACCGTCGGATTAATTCTTCAGTTTTGCCAGAAAACATAGAACCACAAATCACTTCTATCCAACCAAATTGTTCTGTATGATTTACTGTATTTTCGAGAAACATTTTGTAATTTTAGGCTTTCGTTTTTAATTTTTGTCTAATTTCGACGTTGACAAATTTATTAAAAATTGAGGTCAAAAAAGAGATAAACCCCACAACTTATGCACAAAAAATTAGCCGCCGATTTAACCAGCTTAGCACATCGTATTTTACAGATGAAAAATAAAGAAGATGTGTTAATTTTAAAAGAGACAGCCTATCAAGTTTACGAGAAACTTACCGTGCTGGCCTATGTTGATGAATACTTGCATACCACGCCGAATGCCTCTGAAACAAAAGAAAGTTTGATTTCAAAAATAGAGAACAGCACTAAAACTGAAGCAATCAAACCCACTGAAAAGGCAGTGAAAAAGGAAAGAAACAGCCCTCCCCCCTCTGAAGAAGTCGAAGAAACCCTCTTTGGTGAAGACGATTTTTTAAAGAAAAATGAGGCAAAAGATGTTGGAGATAGAAAAATAATTAGTTTAGAAGAAGAACTACATGACACTATTTCAGTTGATGTTGCTGCAGATCTGTTTGAAAAGGTTTCACAAAAAAAATCGGTCAACGATCAATTTCAAGGCGACCTACAAATTGGGTTGAATGACAGAATTGCCTTTGTAAAACAATTATTCGAAGGTAGCCAAGAAGATTTTAATCGTGTAGTTTCTCAATTAAATAGCTTTAAAACAGAGAAAGAAGCGGTGAAGTTTATTAATAAATTGGTAAAACCAGATTATAATTGGTCGGAAAAAGTAGCCTTTGAGGAGCGTTTTATGTTCTTAATTTCTCGTAAATTTGCCTAAAATAAAAATACATAAATGAAATCAACCGATTTTAACACCCTTTTTGATGCGTTAATTTTAAAATATCATATTTTAGACTCAGTAGATCAACCATTTAAAAACGACTTTAATTCAAACGGATTAGAGCATTTAATCTACAGAAAATCATGGATAGATACGGTACAATGGCATTATGAAGATATTATTAGACTGCCAGACATCAACCCAACAGAAGCATTAACCTTAAAAAGAAAAATTGACGCCTCTAACCAAGATAGAACAAATATGGTTGAGTATATTGATAGCTATTTTTTAGAAAAATATAAAAACGTTAAGGCAAAGCCTTCGGCAAAAATCAATTCAGAAAGTCCTGCTTGGGCCATTGATCGTTTGTCTATCTTAGCCTTAAAGATCTATCATATGAAAGAAGAAGCCTATAGAGAATCTGCTTCTGAATCACATCAATTTGCCTGCAAAAACAAGCTAAATATCTTATTAGAACAACGAAAAGATTTATCAACGGCCATAGATGATTTACTGGAAGATATTGCCAATGGTGATAAATATATGAAAGTATATAAACAAATGAAAATGTACAACGACATTGAACTAAACCCAATGCTGTATGCAAAAAAGTAGTCTTTTCATTGCTTTTTTAAAGTAAAAAAATGAAACATATTTTAGTTATACGTTTGTCTGCGATGGGTGATGTTGCCATGGCTGCGACCGTTTTAAGAATTTTTTCAAATCAAAATCCTTCTGTAAAAATCACTTTTTTATCAAAATCTTTTTTGCAGCCACTTTTTACAGAGATCCCTAATAGTACTTTTCATATTGCCAATACCAATGGTAAACATAAAGGGGTTTTCGGCATTTATAAATTATACCAAGAATTAAAATCTTTGCAAATTGATGCCATCGCAGATTTGCACAATGTTTTACGCTCAAAAATTCTAAAAGTCTTCTTTTTTGGCTTAAAAAAAGCAACTTTAGACAAAGGAAGAGCAGATAAAAAAGCATTAACAAGGGCAGAAAATAAAGAATTTAAACAACTAAAACCAACCCATGAACGCTATGCAGATGTTTTTAGAGAGTTGGGATATAAGGTTGATTTATCTAAAACAAACTTCCCAAAGCCAAAAGAACTTACACAACATTTAAAAAACCTAATTCGTAATAAAAACCCGGTAAAACTCATAGGAATTGCACCTTTTGCGCAATATAGTACCAAAACATATCCATTAGATTTAATGGAAAATGTAATTTTTAAACTTTCCGAAAAACAGAACTATGTGGTTTTATTATTTGGCGGAGGAAAAGAGCAAGTAAACATTTTATCGGCCATAGAGAATACGTTTGCCAATGTAATTTGCATTGCTGGAAAAATAACATTGGCAGAAGAGCTTATTTTGATTTCTAATTTAGATTGTATGCTGAGTATGGATTCTGGAAATGCGCATTTTTCTGCAATGTTTGGAGTTAAAACAATCACTATTTGGGGAAATACCCATCCGTTTGCTGGTTTTTATCCCTTTGGTCAGTCACTAAAGAATGCACTCATTCCTGATTTAAAAAAATTCCCAAAAATACCAACCTCAGTCTATGGCAATAAAAAAGTTGATGGCTATGAAGACGTAATGAGAAGCATTTCACCAGAAACCGTGGTACATAAAATTCTTGAAAATCTTTAATCTTTCATCAAAACCCATTTAAATAGGAACTCTCACTCATACAATATTTAGAAACAAGCCCTTTTTTTCATGCCAAAAGGAGTAAAATCTGGGTGCAAGCCAAAACTTCTAGTAAATATATGAATACGCTTTATAAAATAAATGTATTGAAATGTACGATCGATTTCCCAGGACATAACAATAAAAAAATTTATGGTGAGAACAACGGCTAAAGTCAAAAACACTTACCCTATTTTCTCTTTCAATTTTTCAATGACCATTTTGCTATTTCCAATAAAAATTTCATCATCAACAATAAAAACAGGTCTTTTTAAAAACGTATAGGTCTCCAAAATATATTGTCTATAATCTAGCTCCCCTAGTTCTTTGCTTTTCAAATCCATCTCTTTATACAACTTAGCCCTTTTATTAAATAACGCTTCATAACTTTTAGAAAAGTGGTACATTTCTTCTAATTGATTTAAAGTTACAGGATTTGATTTTATTTCCTGCAGTTCAAAACCATCGGCATTCACTTCTTTTAAAATACGACGACAGGTATCGCAAGTTTGTAGAAAATATACTTTTCTCATTTTTCAAAGGTTTATATTTGTGGTTCAAAAATAACCATAAAAATGAAGACAGAATTTGATATTTTAATAAAATCAAGAGAATTGGTGGTAAATACTATTGATGGTTTATCTATAGAACAACTTCATGAAATTCCAGACGGGTTTAAAAATAATATTGCTTGGAATGTTGCACATTTATTAGTAACACAGCAGTTATTGCACTATAAACTCTCCGAATTAAATTGTTTGATTCCAGATGATTTAATTACCAACTATCGAAAAGGAACGTTTCCAACAGAGACTTTTTCCAAAGAGGAGTTTGATGAGGTTTTAGAACTTTTTATTGCCTTGCCAGAAACCCTAATCGAAGATTTCCATGCAGGAATCTTTGAAAATTACGAAAAGTATAGAACCAGTACAGGTTTTGTAGTAACTTCCATAGAAACCGCCATTGCATTCAATAATTTTCATGAGGCGATTCATCTAGGAATAATCAAATCTCTTAAAAAATTAGTATAAGAATCTTGGATGAATTGAACAAGTTCTAAAGGTTGTTTGAATGAAACATCCATAACTAGCTATTAATACCCCTAGAAATACTAAGGAGGAAGTTCAAGCACCTCACGGCCAAGCTGACCTTGCTGTAGCAGCCAAGTTTGACCTCCAGCCTGCCACTGCAGGATTCACAATAACAATCTAATGTCACATGAAATTTAACACAAAAACAATTCACGGAGGTCAAGGACCGGAACCAAGTACTGGAGCTGTAATGCCTCCAATTTTCCAAACATCAACCTATGCACAAGCAACTCCTGGCGTTCATCAAGCCTATGGATATTCAAGAGGTGAAAACCCAACTAGAACGGCCTTAGAAAATAGTTTTGCAGCGATAGAAAACGGCACTCATGGCTTTGCTTTTTCATCGGGCTTATCTGCAATAGATTGCGTCTTACGTTTACTAAAACCAGGTGATGAAGTCGTTACGAGTGATGATTTATACGGAGGAACTTATCGATTATTTACCAAATTATTTAGCAAATATGGATTGAAATTTACTTTTGTTGACATGAATTCTGTTGAGAAGGTTTCTAATGCTATTTCAGATCAAACAAAATTAGTTTGGTTAGAAACCCCCACGAATCCATTGATGAAAATTGCAGATATTTCAGCAATTACAAAAGCAGTAAAAGCCATAAAACCCTCTATTCTAGTTGCCGTCGATAATACATTTGCAACGCCTTATTTACAACAACCCCTGAATTTGGGCGTAGATATTGTAATGCATTCTGCTACGAAATATCTAGGAGGCCATTCCGATATAATTATGGGGGCGCTCATGGTAAACAATCAAGAATTAGCAAAAGACCTTCATTTTATTCAATTTGCAGCTGGCGCAATTGCGGGCCCAATGGATTCTTTTTTAGCCCTTCGCGGAATTAAAACATTGCATATTAGAATGCAGCGCCACTGTGAAAACGGAAAAGCGGTTGCTCACTTTTTAGTGAATCATCCAAAGATTGCTAAGGTATATTACCCCGGTCTTGAAAGCCACCCAAATCACGATATTGCTAAAAAACAGATGAAAGATTTTGGCGGAATGGTTTCTTTTAGTCTCAAAGATGAAAGTAAAAAAGCAGCTTTTCAGTTTTTAGAAAATGTAAAGATCTTTACCTTAGCAGAATCTTTAGGGGGCGTAGAAAGTTTGGTAAATCATCCAGCCACGATGTCACATGCAAGTATTCCAGAAACAGAACGTTTAAAAACAGGAATTACAGATTCTTTACTTCGTTTAAGTGTTGGAATTGAAGATGAAGAAGACTTATTAAGAGACTTAGAACAAGCGCTAAACAAATAAAGAATCTTTTAGTAAAAAGAGAAAATATTAAAACGTTGCTTTTTTATTACGCTTTAAAAGAAATGATCTTCCTTATTTTAATACTTTATTGTAAAGGTTTCATTTAAATAATAATTGGCTCGCACAACAAGCTCTTTTGAAAAATAAAGAACCATTTCTGGAATAATTTTTTGAACTAAATTCCCTGTATCCCAAATTTTATTATTATTTGAATCTATCGTGACTCTAATTTTATATGTTTTCGGCACTAATAAATCGAAAATAATATTAGATGTATTTGAAGTGAACTGTTTCTCAATTAAAACGTCTTTTTCATCTAATAACTCAATAATTAAATTTTCTGATTCCTCGTTTTGAACATTCAAGGTTATTCTACCGAAATCTTCAATTCCTTTGGTTGTTAAATTGTAGCGCAATGTATCGTTTTTTTGCTCATAAATATCAAAGAACGCTTCAGGTAAAACACTGATAGTGTATTTCTCTTTAGGTTTATGCTCAAAAAGGAGTTTGATTTTGTTTTCTGTGGAAGATAAAATTGTTTTAAAATTCACAGCGATGGTATCCTTATCTACCAATGAAATTTTAGCCGTATCAATTTTCACAATAGGATTATTCATCTCAAAATAAAAAGTATCCTTTAAGTTAAAATTTCCACGAACCGATGATTTAATTTTCAAAGAATCAATTTCATTTTTTCTTAAATTAACGGTTACCGTATCTAAAATTAAGCCATTCCTCACAATAAAATTTAGCGAATCAACTTCAAAAGGACGATACCAATAATTTAAAGTGTCCTTGTCTTTTTCAAATTTTGAGACAGTCTTAAAATCGGCCGGAGCGTCACTTAACATTTCAATTTGTAAATTAGCGGCATTACCCTGAAAGCCAAACTGAATTTTCCCTTTTGAAACTTCTTTTCCTCTTTTAAAAATATAGGGAGGAATTTCGTTAAACAAGCGCAATTCTTTTACAATAACACTATCTCTTGGCAATTGAACTGTGTCTAAACTAAAAGCAACCTTATCTGTTAGAGGATTGTACATATAATCATTAGAGACTTCTTTTAGGGCGAACAAAAAATAGGCTCCTTTTCGCAAGTTTGAAAAATCATAATTTGTTGTATCTAACGTGCTTGTAACGTAATCTGGCTTCTGTTTGTAAATAATAGAATCTGTATATGCACTATCTATTCTGTACAATAAAATGTTAATACTTCTGTCGGTTTTATCAGAAAAAGCATCCCTAATAGTTCCAATGGTTCTTAAAGAGTCAATATAATTACCTGTAGAAAACACATACTTAAAGCGCTCTAATTTATTGCCTTCATTATTGTCTTGAACGGCATTTCCAAAATTAAATATATAAGTAGTGTTTTGTTTTAAAGTGTCTAATATTTCAATATTAATATATTTACTAGGACTCCCTTGCGGCAGAATTATTGGCGGGTTCTTTAAGGGCGGGGAAACCACCAATTGATCGTTTAAATCTTTTAAAGTGATATATTCATCAAAATAAATTTTAATTTTTTTCTTGGCAAATTTTATAGTTTCATAGGGCGGATCTGAAGTAACCATCAAAGGTGCGGTTTCGTCTTTTGGTCCTCCATCTGGCCTTCCTTTTCTGGCACAGGTTTGAAAAACGAATAACAAAACAACAAAAAACAGAAATTTAAAAATGAGTTTCATCAATCTTGATTTTCATACAAATAAACAATTATTTTTTAACATTATTAGTTAAAAACTATGAGATTTCACTCTGTAAAAGCCATGGAAGCAACGCTTATTTTTATATTTTTTGTTTTTAACAATTCATTGCAACAAGATTCTAAAGTAGCCCCAGTGGTAATTACATCATCAATTAGTAAAACATGGCTATTTTCTAGAAGGGAGGTATTTGTTAATTGAAATTTAGTTTTAGCGTTCTGAAACCTATCCAATCTATTTTTAACAGTTTGTGTCTTTGTGGAGGTTGATTTAATTAAAACATTTTCTATATAAGGAATTTGTAAATGACTACTCAATCGTTCACCAAATCTGGTTAATTGGTTAAAACCACGAATTTTCAATTTCTTTTTGTGCAATGGAACAGGAATAATACAATGAACCGTTGAGAATTCTTTATTTTCCTTTAAAATTTCGCCAAACCAATCGCCTAAAAACGTTCCTATTTCTTGATTTCCCTTATATTTTAATTGATGTATTAATTCTTTTGTTCTTCCTTCCCTTCTATAAATAAGTAAAGACATGGCTTTCTCAATAATAATTTTACCGCTAAAAGTTCGAGAAATTTTATTTTTTTTATAATCAGGATAATAAATTAAGGGTAAATCATGTCTGCAAAAAGCACACAAAACCATTTCGTTTGTAACCAACTGATTTTGGCAAATTGCACATAGCTTGGGATAAAATAGGCGAATAAAATCTTTCACAATTTCCACAATCAAACCACTTTTAAAAGGACAAGGACCTAAAGATATAAAAATCAAACTACTAAAAATGTAAAATAATTTTAAAATCTTTAGAAAAGCATCGGAATTTTTTAGGAAAATTTACCCAAACGCGTATCTTTGTCGCCATTATGGCAAAACAAGAAGATCAATTTAAAAAAGTCGTATCGCACGCAAAAGAGTATGGTTATGTATTTCAATCAAGTGAAATTTATGACGGATTAAGCGCGGTATACGATTACGCTCAAAACGGTGTTGAATTAAAGAAAAATATTAGAGATTATTGGTGGAAAGCAATGGTTCAAATGCACGAAAACATTGTGGGCATAGACGCTTCCATTTTAATGCATCCAACGACATGGAAAGCTTCTGGTCACGTAGATGCTTTTAATGATCCTTTAATTGATAATAAAGATTCAAAAAAACGGTATAGAGCCGATGTTTTAATTGAAGATTATTGTGCCAAAATTGAAGCTAAAATTGATAAAGAGGTTGCCAAAGCAGAAAAGCGCTTTGGTGAAACTTTTAACAAAGACGAATTTCTATCCACCAATGTTAGAGTGGTTGGTTATCAAGAAAAAATAAGTGCCATTCTAACAAGGATGGGAAAATCTTTAGCAGACGAAGATTTAGCCGATGTAAAATTGTTAATAGAGGAATTAGAAATTGCAGATCCTTTAACCGGTTCAAGAAACTGGACAGAAGTAAAGCAGTTTAATTTAATGTTTGGAACCAAACTAGGCGCCTCTGCAGAAACCGCAATGGATTTGTATTTACGTCCAGAAACAGCTCAAGGAATTTTTGTAAACTTCTTAAATGTCCAAAAATCGGGGAGAATGAAAATTCCATTTGGAATTGCTCAAACCGGAAAAGCGTTTAGAAATGAGATTGTGGCAAGACAATTTATTTTTAGAATGCGCGAATTTGAACAAATGGAAATGCAATTTTTTGTAAAACCAGGAACCCAAAAAGCATGGTATGAAAGCTGGAAAGAAACACGCTTAAAATGGCATTTATCTCTAGGACTGGGTGCAGAGAATTATCGTTTTCACGACCATGACAAATTAGCGCATTACGCAGATGCGGCGGCAGATATAGAGTTTAAATTTCCTTTTGGTTTTAAAGAACTTGAAGGGATTCACTCAAGAACAGATTTTGATCTAAAAGCACACGAAGAATTTTCGGGTAAAAAATTACAATATTTTGATCCTGAAGAAAATAAAAATTATGTTCCTTACGTCGTAGAGACCTCTATTGGTCTAGATAGAATGTTTTTAGCAGTTTTCTCAAACTCTTTAGTAGAGGAAGAGCTAGAAAACGGAAGTACAAGAACCGTTTTAAAATTGCCCTCGGTTTTAGCCCCTTATAAAGCAGCTATTCTGCCTTTAGTAAAAAAAGATGGCTTACCAGAAGTTGCTAAAAAAATCATGGAAGAGTTAAAATGGGATTTCACAGTTACTTATGACGAAAAAGATGCCGTTGGAAGACGTTACAGAAGGCAAGACGCAAACGGAACTCCTTTTTGTATTACGGTAGATCATGATACATTAACAGACAATTCGGTTACCATAAGACATCGAGATTCTATGCAACAAGAGCGTGTACAAATCACTGATTTAAAGGCCATTATTAAATCAGACATCGATATAAAAACATGGTTACAAAAAATGTAAATGCCTATTTAACTCTAAGCTGAAATGATAAATTGATTATTTAAATTTCATCCCTAGATGGACCACTTTTTTAGTCTCAAAAAAGGGTTCGTCAAAATAGGCAGACAACTCGTAGATGTTGGCAGAAGTATACTTTACTAATTCTTCAGACAAATCGCCTCCTTTCAGGTATAGAATTCCGTTTTTTAGTTCGTGATTTTGTTTTTTAGCAATCCGCCCTTTTGTCCAACCCACAAAAGTTTCCATGTGTGCTACTGCTCGACTTACAATAAAGTCATAAGTATCTTTCACCTCTTCTACTCTTCCGTGAGTTGTTTTCACGTTTTCTAGGCCTAAACCTTCTACAACTTCATTTACCACTTTTATTTTTTTCCCAATAGAATCTACTAAATGAAATTGTGTTTCTGGATATAAAATAGCCAATGGAATTCCTGGAAATCCTCCTCCAGTACCTACATCCAGCACTTTTGAATTCGGTTTAAAGTTAATTAATTTTGCAATTCCTAAAGAATGCAGCACGTGACGCAAATACAATTCATCGATATCCTTCCTAGAAACTACATTAATTTTCAAATTCCAATCTTTATATAATTCTTGTAATTTAGAAAACTGTTCTAACTGAATTTCCGTAAGATTTTTAAAATATTTTAATAAAACTTCCATGGTTATTATTGTTAAATGCAAAAGTAATTAATCCCCAATACAATAATGGCTTAATAGTTGTGTTAATTAATATATATTAATGGATAATAATCCATATTTTTGTATAGATTAATATGTACTTATGAAAGCAATAAATTTTTCTCGAATAGAAAAGGCCGCGTTTTTTAAAACGTTGAACAAACGTGTAAACACTTATTTTAAAGAAAATGAAATAAAGCGCACAGGAAATTGGAAATTATATTCAAAAGCAATTTTAATGTTTTCGCTATTTTTGGCCCCATTTATATTAATTCTAACAGTTTCTATGCCTCAATGGGCCTTATTAATCTTGACTATTGTAAGTGGAATAGGAATGGCCGGCGTGGGAATGAACGTAATGCACGATAGCAATCACGAATCATTTTCCAGCAAGAAATGGGTAAATAAGTTAATGGGAAGCAGTATTTATATTTTAGCAGGCAACGTATACAACTGGAAAGTTCAACACAATGTGTTACACCATACATTTACCAATGTAAAAGATCATGATGAAGATATCGATGCTGGAAGAGTTATTCGTTTTTCCGAACACTCTAAATGGTTTAGTATTCATAAATTTCAAAAATATTATTCCCTTTTTTTATACGGTTTATTAACGATCAATTGGGCAATTACCACCGATGTTAAACAAATGAAAAATTATTTAAAACGTAAATTATCTTATGGAAAATTTCCAAACCCGAGAGTAGAATGGACAAAGTTGGTTATTTCCAAAATTGTTTATTATTGTCTTTGGATTGTTTTGCCAATTCTTGTTTTAGATATTTCTTGGTGGAAAGTTCTAATTGGATTTTTTGTTATGCACTATACCGCTGGAATGATTTTGAGTATGGTTTTTCAATTGGCACATATTGTACCTAATACAGAAATGCCTATTCCAGATAAAGATGGAAATTTAGAACATTCTTGGGCAGTCCATCAATTATACACTACGTCTAACTTTGCACCTAGCAATTGGTTGGTAAACTTCTATACCGGAGGGCTAAATCATCAAGTTGAACATCATATTTTTCCACATATTTCTCATGTTCATTACAATAAATTGGCTAAAATTGTCAAAGAAACGGCCAACGAATTTAATTTGCCTTATAATGAATACAAAACTATGAGAAAGGCAATTATAGAACATTTTAGACATTTAGGCGTTTTAGGACAAGAACCAAAATTAGTATCATAACAACGAACTACAAGAAATGATAAAAACGCTATCAAACAGAATTCAAAGTTTACCTGTTTCCGAAACATTAGCAATGGCCGCAAAAGCCAGAGAATTAAAAAGTGAAGGGAAAGACATTATTAGTTTAAGTTTAGGAGAACCAGACTTTAACACCCCAGATTTCATTAAAAACGCGGCGATTCAAGCGATTAATGAAGATTACAACTCATATACCCCCGTTGATGGCTATGTAGAATTAAAAGATGCCATTTGCACAAAGTTTAAGCGCGACAATAATTTAACGTATCAACCCAATCAAATTGTAGTCTCTACGGGAGCAAAGCAATCTATTGCAAATATTGCACAAGTTTTATTAAATCCCGGAGATGAAGTTATTTTACCCGCGCCATATTGGGTTAGTTATTCTGCAATTGCTATTTTATGTGAAGCAAAACACGTAGTGATTCCATCTTCCGTAGAAAACGATTTTAAAATTACTCCAGCACAACTAGAAGCTGCCATTACACCGAAAACGAAAATGGTTTTCTTTAATTCGCCCAACAATCCAAGTGGCACCATCTTTACCGAAGATGAATACAGAGCTTTGGCGAAAGTATTAGAAAAACATCCACAGATTTTTATTTTATCTGATGAAATTTACGAACATATTAATTACGGTGTAAAACATTTTAGCTTCGCTGCTATCGAAAACATGTTTGAGAGAACCATTACCGTAAACGGATTAGCAAAAGCATTTGCTATGACGGGTTGGAGAATTGGTTATATTGGCGCACCAGAATGGATTGCGAAAGCGTGTACAAAAATGCAAGGGCAAATTACCTCTGGCACGAACTGTATTGCACAAAGAGCTGCAATTACGGCCGTTTTAGCACCCCCAAGTAAAATACAATACATGGTAGATGAATTCAAATCTCGTAGAGATCTTGTGTTGGATTTACTAGGCAAAGTAAAGGGGTTTAAGTTAAACGTTCCTGATGGTGCTTTTTATGTTTTCCCCGATGTTTCTTCTTTCTTTGGAAAAACAATTAAAGGAAAGCTACTTAAAGATGCAAATGACTTCTCTATGTTCTTACTCGAAGAAGCCAACGTTGCTACCGTAACAGGAGATGCTTTTGGAGCACCCAATTGTATACGATTGTCATATGCCGCCTCTGAAGAACAATTGAGAGAAGCAATTAACAGAATTCAAGAAGCTATTCATTAAATACCTAAATTTTATTTAGGAAAAATTTAAATACTGCAGGAGAAAAGTACCTTAAAAAATTTCATAGGCCTACTTTGAGATTTTCTAGTTTTCTAGAATACGAGTAAAAGGAATACAATGGCAAAAACCGAAACTTGTAGAATGGTCCCTGTTTGACTTTGTAACTTCTCGTGCTGATGTAATATCTGAGATTTAACTCTAGACAACGAGATGGTTCTTTGATCTTGAATACTTTGCTTAATTTTCTGTTTATAAAAAGAGGTTAAAATTCCTCTTTCTTTAGCCGAATAGGTTGCTGTAGATTTCATGATATAAATGTTTTGGTTATAAAAGAAAGACGACCTCAAAAATAAAATGTTACAGTAAATATTTTAAAAACAGATAGTAGCAATCATTTTCTTAGGTGATATCACCTAAGAAAACCCTAAAAAAAAGGACAAAAGCCTATAAAATAAAAAAAATCATACGCATATAAGTGTATGATTTTTGTTGTTTTATAAGCACCAACGAATAACTAATCTACATTATCGTGTAAAAAAGAATTATTAGATTTCAATTTTACTTCATCATCCTCGGTAGTCAAAGATGTTTTTGATTTACTAATCATGGAATTCACATCATCTAAATTCACACCCAATCTCTTATACGCCGGTTGACGCTCAATTTCATCGATGTTTTTATTCATCTGATCATTAAACTTATAATTAAAACCTTTCATTTTTTGACGGCGTTCCTCAGCTCTTTTTTGCAATTCGGTAATGGTTAAACTCAACGGAGAAACCTCTTCGCTCTTGGTTTCAATCTTATTCACTTCTGCCTGTGGCACGGCTGTTTTTAACTCAAATTGCAACTCATTTTCTTCCACCTCCTTTTTAGAAATAACTGGAGTAGAACTTTTCCCTATTGTAGGTTGTAAATCAAAATCTTCCAGCACATGTCTTGTCATTTCTTCCTTCTTAGAAAAAATAATCTCTTCTGCACCCTTAACTTCAATCTCATTCACGTCTAATTTATCTTCATTGGTAAGATCAAACCTAATTTCTTCTGTTGTGGGTACTGTTTTATTATTATTTAGGGGCAAATCAAACAACAAATCTGCTTTCACCTGCTTTGGTTCCTCTATAGTCTCTTTAATAAGGGGGCTAGCGTTTGTAATAATAAAATTGTCCTCAGAAACCGTTTCAAGTTCAATTTCATCATATTCAACCTCTATATTCTTAATCAATTCTGATGTTGGAATTAACTGCAATTCAACCTTCTTCTTAATTTCCTTGGGCTCTTCTTCCTCTGTTAAAACATGCACAACTTTTTGCTCAACTTTTTGAGAAATTGGTTCATCCAATGCAGAGGATTTAACAATAGTTTTATCACCGAAATCGAATGTCGCTTTTTGCTCATCTTCTAAAGTGTGAATAATTTTTTTAACTTCAGTATTGGAAATACTACTTTGTTGATCTGAAGTAAAACCAGTGGCAACAATGGTCACAGAAATTGAATCATCTAAAGACTCGTCTTCTCCAATTCCCATAATAATATTTGCGTCATAACCTGCCTCAGTCTGAATAAAATCATTAATTTCTCCAATTTCATCCAAAGTAACTTCGCTTACCCCAGAAACAATTAATAATAACACATTTTTAGCTCCTGTAATTTTATTATCGTTTAACAACGGAGAATCCAATGCTTTTTCAATGGCATTTTTAGCTCTATTTTCTCCAGATTCTTTGGCAGAACCCATGATGGCTGTTCCAGAGTTTGACAAGACTGTTTTGGCGTCGTGCAGGTCAATATTTTGTTTATAATGATGCGTAATTACTTCGGCAATTCCACGTGCTGCGGTTGACAAAACTTCATCGGCTTTAGAAAACCCCGCTTTAAAGCCAAGGTTTCCATATACCTCTCGTAATTTATTATTGTTGATCACAATTAAAGAATCCACACGGCTTCTCAATTCATCTATCCCAACCTGAGCCTGTTTAGAGCGCATTCTTCCCTCAAACTGAAAGGGCATAGTTACAATACCTACGGTTAAAATACCCATATCTTTGGCTATTTTGGCTATGATCGGTGCCGCCCCAGTTCCTGTTCCTCCTCCCATCCCGGCGGTAATAAACACCATTTTTGTTTGGGTATTTAACATTTGCTGAATTTCTTCTATACTTTCTTGGGCCGCTTTTTGACCAATCTCGGGATTTGCGCCCGCTCCCAAACCGGAAGTTAAGTTGACTCCTAATTGAATCTTATTAGGAATTGGGCTATTTTCTAAGGCCTGTGCATCTGTATTACAGATCACAAAATCTACTCCTTTAATGTTTTGTTGAAACATGTGATTTACAGCATTGCTACCTCCACCACCTACTCCAATGACTTTTATGGTGTTTGACTTTGCTTTTGGCATGTCAAATAAGATGTTATCAAATTCTGTGCTCATAATAACGTGTCTATTTTATTAATTTATGATTTTATTTTTTAACGGCCAGTACCTGTTTCTAACTGTTCGTTTTATCTTTAATTTTAAGCATCTAAGCTCTTACTTTTGTAATTACTCTGCATTGTCTAAGAAATCTTTTAAGCCGTCTGTAAACTTCTCAAAAAACGATTTCCTTTTAGATTTCAACATGATTTCCTCCACTAATTGCTGCTCTTTCTCCACTTCGTTTAAATTTTCATCAACCGTTTCATCTTTTAGCGCTTCTTCCTCTTCCCTGCTATACTTATTTAAGCCTTCCATTAATAAACCAACTGCGGTTGCATAGGATGGACTTGACAAGTTATCATCAGAATCACCCGCTAAGTGCTCATTTGGATACCCAATTCTGGCATCCATTCCTGTGATATATTCTACTAATTGGCGTAAATGTTTTAATTGAGAACCTCCTCCAGTTAGCACAATACCTCCAATTAATTTTCCTTTTGCGGTTTCATGACCATAATTTTTAATTTCCAAATACACATGTTCAATAATCTCTTGAACCCTTGCATGAATAATTCTTGAAAGGTTTTTTAATGTAATTTCTTTGGGTTCCCTTCCTCGCAACCCTGGAATAGAAACAATTTCTGTTTCTTTATTTTCTCCTGGCCAAGCCGAACCAAATTTTATCTTTAACAATTCGGCTTGTTTTTCAATAATTGAACATCCTTCTTTAATATCTTCTGTAATTACATTTCCACCAAAAGGAATTACCGCTGTATGACGAATAATTCCATCCTTAAAAATGGCCAAATCGGTAGTTCCTCCCCCTATATCGATCAAAGCAACGCCTGCTTCCTTTTCTTCTTGACTTAATACTGCAGCTGCAGATGCTAGCGGCTCGAGGGTAATATCGGCTAAATTTAAATCGGCACTTTTTACACATCGTCCAATGTTTCTAATGGAAGAAACTTGGCCCACTACAACATGAAAATTGGCTTCTAATCTACCCCCATACATTCCAATAGGCTCTTTAATATCTGCCTGAGAATCTACTTTAAATTCTTGTGGCAGTACATGAATAATTTCTTCCCCAGGTAACATCACCAGCTTGTGCACTTGACTTACTAAGTTTTCAATATCATTTCCATCTATGACTTCATCTGCATTGTCTCTTGTAATATAATCGCTATGATGCAAGCTTCTAATATGCTGCCCAGCTATTCCTACAACCACATCTTCAATTTTCTGTCCAGAAATACTTTCCGCTTCATCAACTGCCTGTTGAATTGATTGAATGGTTTGTGTAATATTGCTCACAACTCCGCGTTTTACTCCTAAACTTTTTGCTTTACCAACCCCTAAAACTTCAATCTTACCGTACTCATTTTTACGACCAATCATGGCAACAATTTTGGTAGTACCAATATCTAAACCAACTGCTATTTTATTGTTTTCCATTTTGATTTATTTTGTGCACACAACTTGGTTGTGAAATTTTACATTAATCGTTTTATATTCTTCAATTGTTTTGTCTACAAAAGCTTTGTTATAAAATGCTTTTAGCTTCTTAAATTTAGTGTTTATTTCCTCTAATTTTCCAAATTCTATTTTATAACTGCCACTTCTTACTGAAAAATGATATTCATCATCGTCAGATTTATGAATTCCAACAATCTCCTTTTGTAAGAAATTATCAGCTATAATTGTTTGCATTAAAGCAGTAATATTGTCTAAATCGATCTTGTTTTCTATTCCCGTAACTAGCGGAACTCGCGCCGAATAATCATCAGATAACGGCACCCTAACTCCTTTACTATCAAAATAATAAGATTCTTTATCTGTAATGATTCTGACGATTGGAGAACGCTGTTTTATAACCGATTGCAATCTACCATCAATACTTAAAGAAACCGAAGCTTTTTCAACATATGGATTCCCTAAAACACCATTTTCAAGATGGTATAAATCTATCATAGATTTTGCTTGGTTTTTAACTGTTTGCTTATTTTGTATTAACAATTTGTTAACCGTTTTATAAGTTAAAAAAGGATGGCCTCCAGCCTCAAATTTTATTTCCACCTGACTTACTTTTTTATTCATATTTCTTGCGGAAGTAAAGCCATACAAAAAAAATAAAAACCCCATAAAAATGAATAAAAACACATACTTAAGAAGCCGCTTTAATTTCATGTCTTTTTAACTAAATTTAATTGTTCTTTAACTTCGTTTACTAAAACACCTATATCACCAGCACCCATCATTACCACAATTTTTGCCGATGATTTTTTAATCTTTGTGATTAGATTTTCTTTAGAGGCCATTTGTTTATTTTCTAACGTTACTTTATCCAACAACCAACTTGAAGTGACGCCCGTAATTGGCAATTCTCTTGCGGGATAAATATCGAGTAAAATCAGTTCGTCAAATTTAGACAAAGCAACTGCAAAATCAGCTATAAAATCTCTCGTTCTACTAAATAAATGTGGCTGAAAAATGGCCAATACTTTTTCTTTAGGATACATTTCTCTTACTGAATTCTCTACGGCGTTAATCTCTGTTGGATGGTGCGCATAATCGTCAATCAAAATCAACTCCTCTGAAATAATTCTATAAGAAAACCGTCTATGAACCCCTTTAAAAGTTTTTAAAGCCCTTTTAATTTGAGCTCCTTTAACGCCGTAAACATCTGCCATTGCAAGTGCTGCCAACGCGTTCATTACATTGTGTTTTCCAGGCAAATGAAATTCTATATTTGTAATAGTTTCTGAGGGCGTTTGTACATCAAAGACATATTTACCACTGGCTACTTTTACATTAAATGCTTTGTAATCTGCTGCCTCATCAATGGCATATGTCAACCCTTTTAATGGCAGACCTTTGGCTAAGATTAAGGTATCTGAAACCCTATTTGCAAATGCAATAAATGATTCTTTTAATGCTTCATGTTCCCCATAAATATCTAGATGATCTGCATCCATCGATGTAATACAGGCAATGTTTGGCGATAATCTTAAGAATGATCGATCAAATTCATCTGCTTCTACGACAGAGATTTTATCATTTCCCAAAATTAAATTAGAGTTATAATTCTCTGCAATCCCCCCCAAAAAAGCGGTCGCATTTTCTTCCCTCATCAAATGGCCTAAAATGGCAGAGGTAGTGGTTTTACCATGAGTTCCTGCCACAGCCATACAGTAGGTGTTTTCAGTGATTTTTCCTAAAATTTCAGACCGTTTTACCACCTTAAAATTATGTTCAAAGAAATAAGCCAACTCTAGATGGTCTGCAGGCAAAGCGGGTGTATAAACTACCAATGTTTTATTGTTATCTAAAAAGGAAATTGGTATATTTTTCACTGAATCTTCAAAGTGAATTTTAGCCCCTATATCTTCTAAGGCTTTTGTTATTTGACTTGGTGTTTTGTCATATCCCGCAACTTCTATTCCATTCGACGAAAAGTAACGAGCAATAGCGCTCATTCCGATACCTCCGATACCAACAAAATAAATAGAAGACCAACCAAAACCCCTCCCAAAAGAAAGAGCGTGCTTACCTGTATTGCTATGTTGATTTTTTTTACTCATTTTCTATCGTACTCTAAATTATTTCTTCTTTCTAAAAAGAAGAAAGATGGGGTATTAACTTTTCAATTTCGTTCACAATATCTGTGGTTGAACTTGGCAAGGCCAATTCTTTTATGTTTTCAGATAAACTTTCTTGTTTTCCTTGATCTCTCATTAAGGTTTCAAAAACAATTGGAAAGGTTTCTAATTCGCTTTCTTTTAATAAAATGGCTCCGTGTTTTGCAACAATGGAATTGGCATTTTTTGTTTGATGGTCTTCTGCTACATTTGGAGATGGAATAAAAATAACGGGTTTTCCTACAATACATAATTCTGAAATAGAACTTGCACCTGCTCTAGAAATAATAATATCTGAAGCAGCATACGCAAGGTCCATTCTATTTAAAAAGGGGGTTACTTGTACATTTTCATAGTCATTATACTTCTTATACTCCTCTATATATAATTTCCCACATTGCCAAATCACTTGCACGTTTTGCGCCTCAAAGAAAGGCAAATTGGCCTCAATGAGTTGATTCATTTTCCGCGCTCCTAAACTTCCGCCCAATACAAGAATTGTTTTTTTTACTTTCTTTAACAAAAAAAACTCTTTTGCATCTGCGATTTTCAAATGAATAGACAACAAATCTTGGCGCACTGGATTTCCCGTTTTCACCATTTTATCTGAAGGAAAAAACCGTTCCAAATGATCATATGCAACACAAATTTTATCTACTCTTTTTCCCAATAACCTGTTGGTAATTCCTGGAAACGAATTTTGTTCTTGTATTAAGGTTGGAATTCCTCTTTGGTTGGCCATTAACAAGGTTGGTCCACTTGCAAATCCTCCGGTTCCAATGACTACATCGGGCTTAAAATATTTAATTATTTTTCTCGCTTTCCATAAACTATGGATGAGTTTAAAAGGAAAACCTATATTTTTAAGAATCTCTTTTCGCTGAAATCCAGCAATCCATAAACCTTCTATATTATAGCCCGCTTGAGGTACTTTTTCCATTTCCATCTTATCTTTTGCCCCAACAAATAAAAAGTTTGCAGAAGGATAGCGCACCTTTATTTCATGAGCAATAGCGATTGCAGGATAAATATGCCCACCAGTTCCTCCGCCACTAATAATAATATTAATCGATTGCTTCATGTAAAATATCTAAAGGGTTATCATTTAGCATTTGTTCTTCTGTATCTTCTTTAGATGCACTAACACTTAAAATCATTCCAAGTGCAAAACAAGTCATCCAAATAGAAGTTCCTCCGCTACTAATTAGTGGTAAAGTTTGTCCTGTAACCGGAAATATATTGGTGGCAACAGCCATGTTTATAGTTGCTTGAAAAACTATGGGAAATCCTACCCCAATAACCAACAGTGTTCCAAAAATAGTGGTTGTTTTTTTTACTACAATAAAAACTCGAAACAATAACAAAAAATATAAAAACACGATGACAAAAGCACCTACAAAACCATATTCTTCGACGATAATTGCGTAGATAAAATCGGACGAAGATTGAGGTAAAAAATTTTTCTGAACACTTTTCCCTGGTCCGCGCCCCAAAACTCCTCCAGTGGCTATGGCTATTTTTGCTTTTTCTACCTGATAATTATCTCCCCCTTCTATTCGGTTTTGCCAGGTTTGCACCCTATTTGGCATTAAATCTGGAAATGCTTTTGCAGACAACACGAAGAGCGAAAGAACGAGCAAACCCATTCCTAAAATATACCCAATAAATTTTATCGGATATCCCCCAATAAAAGTCACTAAAATAATCATCAAAAAAAGCATTGCCGTAGTAGAGAAATTAGCCGGTAAAATTAATATTAAAATCAATCCAACAGGCAACCAAAGTTGCCATAAACTTTCTTTAAACGTAATCTCTTTGTCTTTGTTTCTAGCTAAATACCTAGCAACATACACCATTAAAACCAAGCCCGCCAAAGTAGATGTCTGAAACCCAATACCAACAAAAGGAATATGAATCCATCGACTAGCATTTGCGCCGCCAATTGTAGTTCCTTGCGCCAGCGTAATGCATAATAAAACAATCACGATAGGCAACATCAAAACAGAGCCACCGCTAAAATACCTATACGGAATTTTATGAACGCCGTAAAGAATTCCGAAGCCCATAATCAACAATACCATGTGTTTTATCAAGTACCCCATAGTAGAACCAGACCCCACAACATAGACCAGATTAGTGCTTGCACTATACACTGGCATAAATGAGAAAATAGCTAGAATAGCCACAATAGCCCAAATAGTTCTATCTCCTTTTATATGTTGAAAAATGATTTTCATTTCTGCTCTTTTCTCTTAGTTTCTTAATTTTCAGTATGTAATTATTTCCTGTTATAACTCAAAGTCTACAAGCCCCTAACCGCCTTCTTAAATTGTCTGCCTCTATCTTCGTAGTTCTCAAACAAATCAAAACTTGCACAGGCTGGTGATAATAAAACAGTATCCCCTTTATGCGCTAATTTTTTTGAAACTTTAACTGCCTCTTCGGCTCCAGCAGTTTCTACAATGACATCCACAACATTTCCAAAAGTTGCTATAATTTTTTCATTTTCTAGTCCTAAGCAAACAATGGCTCTCACTTTTTCTCTTACTAAAGGCAATAAATTACTATAATCATTTCCTTTATCTACTCCCCCAACAATCCAAACAGTGGTTCTATCCATGCATTCTAATGCATAATAAACGGCGTTTATATTGGTTGCTTTGCTGTCATTTATAAAGTAAACCTCGTTTACTTTTCCAACATATTCCAATCGATGTTCTGCCCCTTCAAAAGTCTCCAAACTTTCTTTAATAGATTCTTTTCTAACATTTAACAGTTTCGCTGCCATTGTTGCTGCCATGGCATTTTTTACATTGTGTTTTCCTTGTAATGTTAATTTAGTTGTAGGCATTCTAATTTGTTCTGATTTTATGTTTATTATTATATTATTTTCTTTTAAAAAGGCACCATAGCTCAATTCTTTTTCTATAGAAAATGGAACTAATTTTGCTTTGACTTGATTCCTTTTTAACCAATTGCAGATGGCGTGATCATCTGCGTCATAGATTAAATAATCGTTTTCTGTTTGATTCTTTGTAATTCTAAATTTTGATGAAATATAGTTTTCAAAATTATACTCATACCTGTCTAAATGGTCTGGCGTTATATTTAAAAGCATGGCAATATGCGGCGAAAATGAATCAATCCCATCCAACTGAAAACTACTAAGTTCTAACACATAGCTTTTAACGGATTCTTCTGCCACTTGTGCCGCAAAACTAACACCAATATTTCCTGCCATTCCCACGCTTAATCCGGCCTCTTTTAAGAGGTGATGCGTTAGTAATGTGGTCGTTGTTTTTCCATTTGAACCTGTAATACCTATTATTTTTGCACTGGTAAATTGGCTTGCAAATTCAATTTCTGAAATCACAGGAATCTTTAGCTTTATTAACTCCTGCACAATTTGGGCGCTCTCCGGAATTCCAGGGCTTTTCACGACCAAATCTGCACTTAGAATCATTGATTCTGTGTGTTTGTTTTCTTCAAAATCTACCTTATTCTCTAAAAGAACTTTACTATATTTTGGGGCTATTTTATTTTGATCTGAAACAAAAACGATATATCCTTTTTTCTTCCCCAAAATAGCAGTTCCTACCCCACTTTCTCCACCGCCAAGAATAACAAGCCTTAAACCCTCTTCTGTAGAGTGCTTTTTTTGAGCTGCGCTTATATGATTCTCTTTTTTATTCATCTTCGTTTTTATTCCTATGATCGTATTTTTTTGTTACAAAAGTTATGAACACCTTTATCGTAATTTCAAGGTGACGATAGTTAATACTGCGAGCAAAATTCCAACAATCCAAAACCGGACTACAATTTTGCTTTCGTGATAACTTAATTTCTGGTAATGATGATGTAAGGGTGCCATTCTAAAAATACGCCTTCCCTCACCTTGTTTCTTTCGTGTATATTTATACCAGGAAACCTGCAAAATCACCGATAAATTCTCAACAACAAAAATTCCTGCTAAAATGGGTAACAATAATTCTTTGCGAATTGCAATAGCAATCACGGCTATAATTCCGCCAATAGTTAAGCTTCCAGTATCGCCCATAAATACCTGAGCAGGATACGTATTATACCACAAAAACCCGATCAAAGCGCCTGCAAAAGCAGAAATAAAAACCGTCATTTCTCCAGAATTAGGGATGTACATGACGTCTAAATAATTTGCGAAAATGATATTACCAGAAACCCACGCAAAAACAGCCAGTGTGACCACCATAATTGCCGAGGAACCAGCCGCTAAACCGTCAATTCCATCGGTTAAGTTTGCACCGTTTGAAATTCCCGTTACAATAAAAACGACAACAAAAATGAAGACAATCCATCCATATTTTTCATAGTCCTCCCCTAAAAAACTCAATACCCTCGAGTAATCTAACTCGTTATCCTTTAAAAAAGGAACGGTTGTTTTAGTAGATTTATGCGCATTCCCAAAAACCTTAGTCCTTCCATTTTCCTGCGTAATTTGCTGTTTAACAGGCAACTGCTCTTTAATGACAACATCCTCATTAAAATACAACATAGTGCCCACAATTATACCTAAACCAACCTGCCCAAGCACCTTAAACTTTCCTTTTAAACCCGCTTTATCTTTTTTGAAAACTTTTATATAATCGTCAACAAAACCAATAAAACCCATCCACACAGTAGTAATTAAAAGAATAATTACATAAATATTATCTAATTTAGCAAGTAATAAAACAGGGATTAATGTTGCCAAAATAATAATAACCCCACCCATGGTTGGTGTTCCAGATTTTTGTTTTTGACCTTGTAAGCCTAAATCCCTTACTGTTTCTCCAACTTGCTGCTTCTGTAGAAAGTTAATTATTCTCTTTCCATAAATTGTTGAAACCAACAAAGACAAAATAAATGCGGCTGCGGCTCTAAATGTGATAAACTGAAACACACTTGCTCCAGGAAAATTAAATTGACTTTCTAAATACTCAAACAAATAATACAGCATATTACTTCTTATTTAGTTGATTAAAACATTCTGCGACCATTTGTAAATCGTCAAAATAAAAACGTTCTCCGTTTATTTCTTGGTAATCTTCATGACCTTTGCCCGCAATTAATAAAATATCACCCGGGCTAGATAGCTTACATGCTGTTTTAATAGCCTGTTTTCTATCTAAAATTGAGACGGTCTTCTTTTCGTTTTCGGGCAAAACCCCTACTTCCATTTCATCCAAAATAGTTTGAGGATTCTCTGTTCTTGGATTGTCTGAAGTAAAAATTACTTGACCACTTAATTGAGAAGCAATATGTGCCATTTTCGGTCTTTTTGTTTTATCTCTATCTCCCCCACAACCAACCACGGTAATTACATTCTGGTTTCCCGTTTTGATATCAATAATGGTTTCAAGTACATTTTTTAAGGCATCTGGCGTATGCGCATAATCTACGATGGCGGTAATGCCATTGTCCGAAATAATGTATTGAAAGCGACCGCTTACACTTTCCAACTCACTAAGCATAGTTAAGGTTTCTACCTTTTCTAAACCTAATAAATCGGCGGTTCCAATAATTGCCAATAAATTATAGATATTAAAAACCCCTATTAATTTTGTCCAAACATCAATTCCTTCTATTGTAATTAAAGTACCCGATAATTGTTTTTCTAAAATCTTGGCTTTGTAATCTGCCATGGTTTTTAATGCATATGTTTTCTTTCTTGCTTTGGTATTCTGTAACATAAAATTGCCGTTTTTATCATCGATATTTACTAAGGCAAAGGCCGATTTTGGCAAGGAATCAAAAAATGATTTTTTTACGTTTCTATAAGTAGCAAAAGTTTTGTGATAATCTAAGTGGTCGTGGGAAAGATTTGTAAAAACACCTCCAGCAAAGGTTAATCCTTCTGTTCGTTTTTGATCAATTCCATGAGAACTCACCTCCATAAAACAAAACCGAACACCCGCTGCAACCATCTTCTCTAAGTATGCGTTAATCTTAACAGAATCTGGCGTAGTGTGTGTGGCTTTAAATTCGGTTTTATTTACCAAAACTTTTACCGTTGATAGCAAGCCTACTTTATAGCCCGCATTTATAAACAGCTGATATAGCAGTGATGCGATGGTTGTTTTCCCATTGGTTCCCGTGACACCAACCAATTGTAATTTTGAAGATGGATTTCCGAAAAAATTAGAAGCTAAAATAGCCAAGGCACCGTGAGAGTCTGCCACTTGAACATACGTAATTCCTTCTTTTTTGTGGGTGGGTAGCTCTTCACAAATAATTGATTTAGCACCTAAATCAATTGCCTTTTCAATAAACAAATGCCCATCTACCGAAACCCCTTTCTGAGCTACAAACAAGCTTTTTTCTTCTACTTTTCTAGAATCAAAAATGATGTTTTTTACCTCCACATCTGTATTCCCAAATGTGGTGTTTACGGAAACCTTATGCAATATGTCTTTTAAATTTTTCAGCTTATGAAAGTTTTAAATAAATGGTTGTTCCTTTAACTAATTTTTCACCCTTTTTAAGGGATTGATTTTTCACCTTTCCATCGCCAGAAATCTTCACTTTTAATCCAATATTTTCTAATAAGGCAACAGCATCCATGCCAACCATTCCCTGAACATTTGGAATTTCTATATAGTTTTTATTTAGTTGACTGTAATAGTCTAAATACTCGTTGTCTAGGGTGGGAAATTTAATTTCATCATCAACAAACTGATTGTCGATAGGTGTTGTGGTGTAAATTTTTTGTGCAATTTCTTTAAAAACAGGTGCCGCTACCGTGGCGCCATAATACCCTTCTTCTTTGTTCGGATCATGAACAACCACTATACAAGAATATTTAGGTTTATCGGCAGGAAAAAAACCTGCAAAAGAAGCAATGTATCTTTTATTAGAATAGGTACCATTGATAAGTTCTCCACGTTCATTTTTATGGGTTGGAACCCATTTTTTTGCCGTTCCTGTTTTACCGGCCATTGAAAAGTTTTCTGAATAAATATTATCTGCAGTTCCTTTAAATACTACATTCTCCATTACTTTACGCAACTTTCTTATGGTTTCTATCGATGCTATTTTAGGATTCACCACTTCGGTTTCGAAAATTTTCTCTGTCTTATCTTGCCTTCTTAACTCTTTAATGAAACGAGGTTTTACCATTTTTCCATCATTGGCAACTGCATTATAAAACATCAATAATTGCAAAGGCGTTACAGAAACTCCATATCCCCAGGCCATCCATTCTAAAGAAATTTTACTCCAATTGTCATCCTTTGGATTGGGCACAAAAGGCTTTCCCTCACCCTTAATGGGTAATCCAATTTTTTCAGAAAAGCCATAAGAGGCTATTTTTGAAACAAATTTTTCTGGGTTTTTATCATAATGTGCTCTAATTAATTTAACAATACCCACATTTGAAGAAACCTCTAAAACTCTTGCAGCGGTAATTTTTCCATAACCTCCGTATTTAGAATCTTCTATTTTGCTTCCATGTAAGAAAATTCGCCCTTTTTCGGTATCAACCACGGTTGATGTATCAATTACTTTATCGTCTAAAGCGACCATTAAGCTAGCCAGTTTAAATGTAGATCCAGGCTCGCTACTTTCCCAAACCGCATAATTTCTTTTCTCAAAATATTTTCCTTCAGAGGTTCTTCCCAGATTCGCAATCGCTTTTATTTCTCCAGTTTCAACCTCCATAACCACCGCACAACCATGATCTGCTTCGAAATACTCCAATTGACGCAATAAGGCGTGATGCGTAATGTCTTGCATGTTTACATCTATCGTAGTAATTATATCATGGCCATCAATAGGTTCTTTTTCATTAACATCATTAATCGGTTTCCATTGTCCTTTCGCAATTTTCTGTTTCCATCGCAAGCCATTTTTTCCTTGCATAAAATCGGCAAAAGCACCTTCAATACCAACTTCCCCTCTAAAATTGTCGTAGCCAATGGTACGTTCGGCAATTTTCCCAATGGGGTGTGCGCGAACCGTTTTTTGTTCGGCAATAAAACCTCCTTTATACACCCCCAAGTTAAAAATAGGGAACTGTTTCATTTTTAAATAATCGTTATAGCCCACTCCTCTAGCAATTAACAAATATCTGTTATGTTGGTTTCTTGCCTTTTTTAATTTTGAATTATAATGTTTTGCAGAATTGCCAAACATTTTAGCCAAGGCTTGTGAAAGGCCTTCTATATGTTCATTAAAAGAATTATCTTTCACAGACATTACATCCATGTAAATAGTGAATTGCGTCATTGAGGTTGCTAACAAATTTCCATCTGCCCCATATACATTTCCTTTATTGGCGTAAATAGTATCTTGTTTAATGGTTCTTTGTGCAGAGAGTTTTCTGTATTCTGCCCCATGAAAATATTGAATATTAAAAACACGAAAAATAATGGCCATTAAAAAAAGCGTCATAAAAGCACCTACAATATAAAATTTGATGAGTATGCTTTTTTTCTGTGTTGCCAATTTTGTTAGTTTTTATGAATTACTTTAATCTTTTTTGGTGGTGTTTTCGCGGGTTCTAGACCAAATATTTTTACTTTTTCTCGAATATTAGACTCCATTTTCATTCGCATTAATGTGGTTGCCCTATCGTGATGCTCGGCTCTTAATTCTCTTTTTAACGTATTCAATGCAGCAATCTCAATAACTTTTTTATCGGCGCTATGTGCACTGTAAATCATGATCAGCATCAGTCCAACAACATAAATAATAATTCGCCAGTTTTTAAAAGCAGATTCATCGACAAGGAAACTCCCTCTTAAAAGATCGTAGACACTTTTTTTAACTTTTGACATTTTATCCCTTTAATTTTGCAATTCTTAATTTAGCGCTACGTGCCCTATTATTGCTTTTAATTTCACTTGAACTAGGAACTATTAATTTGCCCACTTTCTCTAGAGGCACTATGATATTGCCAAAAAAATCTTTTTCCGGCTCTCCGCTAAACAAACCGGCATTTATAAATCTCTTAACCAATCGGTCTTCTAAAGAGTGATAAGAGATTACACTTAATCTAGCATCGTCTTTTAATAATTTGGGCGTTTGCTCTAAAAGCTCTTTTAAAGCGTCGAGCTCTTGATTTACTTCAATTCGAATTGCCTGGAAAATTTGAGCTAAAATTTTATGCTCCTTTGCGTTAGGCAAAAACCTCTTTAGTACTTCTTTTAGTTGAAAACTAGTCTCGATTTCCTGATCAGCTCTAGCTTCTACAATAGCTTTTGCTATGTTTCTTGAATTTCTCAACTCACCATATAAAAACAAAATAGTAGCTAGTTTTTCCTCACTATATTTATTGATAATTTCTTTTGCTGAGGTGGTAGATTTCTGATTCATTCTCATGTCCAAATCTCCATCAAAACGCGTCGAAAAACCTCTATCTGCTTCATCAAATTGGTGCGAAGAAACCCCTAAATCGGCCAAAATTCCATCTACCTTTTCTACTCTATAAAATTTCAAAAAACGCTGTACAAATCGGAAATTTTCTTCAATTAAAACAAAACGCTCATCACTAATTTTGTTTGCCAAAGCGTCTGGATCTTGATCAAAAGCAAACAGTTTTCCGTGAGGACCAAGCCTACTTAAAATCTCTTGTGAATGACCGCCGCCGCCAAACGTTACGTCTACGTAAATTCCGTCTTTTTTAATATTTAAAGCATCTATGCTCTCCTTTAATAAAACCGGATTATGATATTCCATCTACCTCGCTTTTCCCCATTACTTCTTCCACTAGATCTGCAAAATCAGTAGCGGTGTCATTAATTGACTGCTCGTAACTCTCTTTGTCCCAGATCTCAATAATATTTACTGCAGATGACAATACAATTTGTTTTTCTATAGAGGCAAATACCGCCAAATCTTTCGGAATTAGTAACCTCCCAGAAGAATCTAATTCAATCACTTTAACCCCTGCTGTAAATCTTCGAATAAAATCATTATTCTTCTTCACAAACCTGTTTAATTTATTTATCTTCTCCATCATCATATTCCATTCACACATTGGATACAACTCCAAACACGGCTGAAAAACAGCCCTCTTTAACACAAACCCCTCTTCCAGAACAGTGGACAATTGCTTTTTGAATGCCGATGAAAACATCAACCTTCCTTTAGCATCTGCTTTACACTCGTATGTTCCAATGAGGTTTATCACGTTAAAATTTGATTTAGTGATCAAAAATAAATAAATTATACCACTTTCTACCACTTTTTACCACTTTGTTAATAAGTTTTCATAGTTATCAAGGTTCCCTGTGTGTTTTTAGGAAACACAATCGGCAAATTTTGTATTGCGAAATCGTTTTATTATTATGATAAAAAAGAACTACATTTGCCATTGAGTAAAATCAAATAAAACCCATGACTGACAAACTAAAAACCGAAGGAAAATTCACCTACGCAGAAGCTGGAGAAGGCAAAGCGATAATTATCTTGCACGGTTTAATGGGAGCTTTGAGTAATTTTGACGAAACTTTTAATTACTTCTCTAATAAGGGATATCACGTTTTTATTCCAGAATTACCCTTATATTCTCTTCCGCTGCTAAAAACGAACGTAAAAAATATGGCAAATTTTTTACACGATTTTATGGTGTTTAAAGGTATCGATAAAACCATTTTATTGGGCAATTCTTTAGGCGGTCATATTGGCTTGTATTTCACAAAACACTATCCAGAAAAAGTTGAGGCTTTAGTGCTTACGGGAAGTTCTGGCTTGTATGAAAAAGCCATGGGAGACAGCTTTCCAAAAAGAGGAAATTACGAGTATATTTTAGAAAAAACAAAAGCTGTTTTTTACGATCCAAAAATTGCTACGAAAGAATTGGTAGATGACGTTTTTAAAATTGTAAATGATCGAACATCAGTAATAAGAACACTATCCATTGCTAAAAGTGCCATTCGACACAATATGTCTAATGATCTGCCAAAAATGCATCAGCCAACTTGCCTTATTTGGGGAAAACAAGACACGGTTACTCCTCCAGAAGTTGCTGAAGACTTTCATAAAATATTACCAGATTCAGACTTGTTCTGGATTGATAAATGTGGCCATGCCGCGATGATGGAAACTCCTAAGGAATTTAATGAGATTCTCTCTAAGTGGTTAACTGCGAGAAACATCCAATAAGATGAAAATTAAATCTGCCGAGTTTATAATGAGCAATAGTAATGTAACTAAAGCTCCCAAAGATAGAATTCCAGAATACGCCTTTATTGGCCGCTCAAATGTTGGTAAATCTTCGTTAATTAATATGTTAATGGAACGAAAAGACCTCGCTAAGACCTCTGGAAAACCAGGAAAAACACAACTTATTAATCACTTTAAAATTAACCACGAATGGTTTTTAGTAGATTTACCTGGGTATGGATACGCTCAAATCTCTAAAAAGAAAAGAACAATTTTTCAATATTTTATTGAAAATTATTTTAAAGAAAGAGAACAATTGGTTTGCACCTTTGTGTTGATTGATTCTCGCCATGATCCACAAAAAATCGATTTAGATTTTATGAAATTTCTGGGAGACAGTCAGATTCCCTTTTGTATTGCTTTTACAAAAGCAGATAAATTAGGAAGCTCTAAATTAAACCACCAAATCACCTCTTATAAAAAGAAATTATTAGAGACATGGGAAACGATTCCAACCTCATTTGTAACTTCCGCTTCATCGGGCATGGGAAGAAAAGAATTTTTAGCTTTTATTGATGGTGTAAATGCCGATGTTGTAGATAATTTTAAATAACAAACACTGATCAATCTTACTCGATGTGATAAAAAATGCAATCTACCAAAGAGAATTTACTGGTTTTATTTGAAGACAATCATATTGTTATCATAAATAAACGCGCTGGAGACATTACCCAAGGCGATAAAACAGGCGACAAGCCCCTGAGTGAAGTTGTTAAAGAATACATTAAAGAAAAACACCACAAACCTGGCGATGTTTTTTTAGGAGTGGTTCATCGACTAGATAGACCAACTTCGGGTGTTATTATCTTTGCAAGAACCTCTAAAGCTTTAGAAAGATTAAACAAAATGTTGCGCGACAAACTCATTAATAAAACATATTGGGCTGTTGTAAAAAATCATCCAGAAAAAGAAAAAGACACCCTAATTCATTTTTTAAAAAAGAATCCAAAAAACAATAAATCATCTACGTACCTCAAAGAAATTGCCACAAGCAAAAAGGCCATTTTACATTATGCGGTAATCAAAAAATTAGATAGGTATTCCTTGTTAGAAATCGACTTAGAAACCGGAAGGCATCACCAAATTCGCGCGCAGCTATCTGCTATTGGCAGCCCGATAAAAGGCGACTTAAAATACGGATTTAATCGCTCCAACAAAGACGGAAGTATTCATTTACACGCAAGGAAAATTGTCTTTATTCATCCTGTTTCAAAAGAAAAAATAAGCATTATCGCTCCAACTCCAAAGGAGGTGATTTGGAATTCCTGTTCTTGATTTTTTTTGTATATTTATTCGAATTTATCACTCATATTCCATGGAAATACCTCAAATAGTAGCGCTACAAAAGCATTTTTTTAACACCGGAATAACCAAAAATATTCATTTCAGAAAAGAGCTTTTAAAAAAACTTTTAGCAGAGCTTATAAAGAGGGAACCTGAGATTATTAAAGCGTTATATACCGATTTTAAAAAATCTGAATATGAAGCTGTGATGACCGAAACCGGTTATGTGATCTCAGAATTGAAATTAACCATCAAAAAACTAGAATCTTGGGCAAAACCAAAACGCGTATTCCCCGCTTTATTAAATTTTCCTTCATCGAGTAAAATATACAGCGAACCCTTAGGAAGCGTATTCATCATTTCACCTTGGAATTACCCCTATCAACTAGCTTTAACCCCATTAATTGGGGCCATTGCAGCGGGAAATACCCTTGTTTTAAAACCTTCAGAATTAACCCCAAACACCAGCGCTATTTTAAAAAAAATATGTGAAAACGTTTTTGAACGAACAATGGTTTTCGTCGTCGAAGGCGGAGTAGAAGTTGCAACCCAATTACTGGCACAACGTTGGGATTATATCTTCTTTACTGGCAGTGTACAGGTAGGTAAAATAGTTGCAGAAGCAGCGGCCAAATTCTTAACTCCAATCACCTTAGAGTTAGGCGGGAAAAACCCCTGTATTATTGATGAAACAGCCAATATTAAATTGGCTGCAAAAAGAATTGTTTGGGGAAAATGCATCAATGGAGGGCAAACTTGTATTGCCCCTGATTATTTATTAATTCACGCGGCTGTAAAAGAAAACTTTGTTGCATGTTTTAAAACAGAAGTTAAAAAGGCCTACGGAGAAAACCCGCAAGAATCGGAGGATTACCCACGAATTATTAATGAGAAAAATTTTGATCGCCTGGCCAACATGCTGAAAGATGAAACCATCCTTTTTGGAGGGAAAACAGATAAAAATGAAAAATATATTTCTCCCACATTAATTGACGAACCTTCGCTGTCTTCCGAAGTAATGAAAAATGAAGTTTTTGGTCCAATATCTGCGGTCATTTCTTATAAGAATGAAGAAGAAATTGAGAAAATAATTCATGCTTTCGAAAAACCACTAGCCTTTTATGTCTTTACAACTCGAAAGGATTTTGCTCAAAAAATGATTCAGAAATACTCTTTTGGTGGCGGAACAATTAATGATACCACTGTTCATTTCGCAAACAACAACTTGCCTTTTGGTGGCGTTGGAGAAAGCGGAATTGGCGCATATCACGGAAAGAGAACTTTTGATCTTTTTTCACATAAAAAAGGAATTGTAAAACGTTATAACTGGCTCGATGTTCCTGTTCGCTATGCGCCCTATAAAGGAAAGTTAAAAAGATTAAAGACATTTACTAAACTGTTTTAAACTAAAAAAATGCAAGAAAAAAGTGTTTCAGAGGCCATCTCTTACAGACGTTCTGTAAGAATTTTTAATTCAGAAAAACAACTAGAAACATTAAAAGTTAAAAAATGTATTGAACTTGCTAGCTTAGCGCCAAATAGCAGCAATATGCAATTGTGGGAGTTTTATCATATTACTGACAAACAAATTTTAGAGAAAATTGCTCCGTTTTGCTTTCATCAAAACGCCGCAAAAACCGCACAACAAATGGTTGTTTTTGTCACTCGAAAAGACTTGTGGAGAAAAAGAGCCAAAGCAAATTTAGCACATATAGACAAGCTATTTCCCCAAAAGCCTAAAGCAGCACGAAGTAGTAGAGAAAAAGTAATTAGAAAGTATTACGGGAAATTAATTCCGTTTGCCTATTTTGATTTTCTTGGAATTGTTGGTTTTTTAAAATACCTACTCATCTTAATTACAGGATTATTTATGCCCATTTATAGGGAAGTTAGAAATAGCGACATGCGCATTGTTGCTCACAAAACCTGTGGTTTAGCAGCTGAAAATTTCATGATTAGCATGGCTGCAATTAATTACGATACTTGCCCTATGGAAGGCTCCGACACATGGCGCGTAAAGCAATTGCTTCATTTGCCTTTGGGCGCAGAAATAAATATGATTATTGGTTGCGGAATTAGATCGGAAAAAGGGGTTTATGGAGAACGTTTTAGAATTCCGTTTGAAGACGTTTATAAAGAACTATAATGCATGATACAGCACCTTCTTTTAGCGAAATAGTAACACAAAAAGAGGAAATTTACTTTTTGGGCTTTAAAACCAACACATTGCTACTCAACTCAATTTCTGTTTGATTTAGTTTCATTTTCACAAACTCACCGTTTAGATATTTTTGCGCTTGGTCTTTATAATGCGGACTAAATACGTTACCGGATTGTCCTGTGGGCAAAATCCCTAAACTGTTTTCTACATCAGAAAAATCTACAATTCTGCGCGTTGAAGGACCAGCGATGACTTTATAAACTCCGGTACTATCAATATTATACATCTGATTATTAATTACCTGATCTCCTCCAATGGTTTCAAACGGACCAACATTAAAATATTTCCTTAGCATAGCTACTTCACCAATTGCATGTTTGTGTTCTACAGAAAGGACGCGATTCCACGTCCAATTTTCGACATTTTCCCCCAACTGATCTTCTAGAAAAGCAAATGCTTTTTTAAATGATTTTGTTAAAATCTCTTGTTTGTTTTCTATGCTCTCTTTGGTCGAAATATCGTCCCACCAAATAGAGTTTTCTCTTGCCGCTTGCACTGGTAGTACTTTTTCTTGAAAAGGCGTATTCATAAACTGGTTAAAGCCACTTCCCATTTCATCTGCAAAGGTGTTTTTTAAAAACTCATACATTACCCGATTGTAGATCACAGGGGCAATTTCATTTTTATCAAAATTCCCTTTCCAGTTTTTTAATGTATTTATTGCCATTTTTTGACTCGGCGTAAACTCAGCGTAATTAATCGATTTTAGAAAGTTTTGAGCAACTTCTGTTACCGTTGGCGATACCACATCATATACCATTTTTGCAACATCTTCGTTTGTCCAATCATTTTTTGGAGCTAATAAATTAACAATTCTTCTCGCTCTATCTTCGGCGAGGTAATACCCAGGATACAAATCATTTGCAACAGAATCTGGTTGGTTATTTGCAGAATACACATAATTCCAACTTGGATTTATAGCCTGTGGGTTTTCTTCAAAATCGAGATAGCGTACAATTTCATCTTCTCCAGAAGCACCATTTAAAAAAGTTTTTGTGTATAAAGAATCTCTGTATTTATATAATTTACCCGAGGCAAACCATGCAATATTATCTTTAGCATCCCCATACATCATATTCAAACCTGGCGCATGGAGCTTACTTGCGCCAACTTTAAACTCCGATAAATTTTTTGCATGAGAAATCTCATAAGAAACCTCCAATAGTTCGTTGTTTAATCGAGTATAAATCCATTGCATAGCAATAGGCCTTTCCTCTTTTAAATGCGCTATTAAGCCATTCATAAGTGGCCCATGCCTACTTCGTTTTATTTGGTAAACGGTATCTTGTTCTCCTTTTATCTTAATGCGTTTGGAAATCAGATCATAGCGTTTAAATCCACTAGGCGTTTCATATTCCATGCTGTTTTGAGGATGATCTTGTTCTAAATAAAAATCAATATCATCATTTTCAAACATGGTTAAGCCATATGCGTAGTCCCTGTTGTGGCCTAAGAGCGGAAATGGTGTTAAAGCCAAATGAAACCCGTACATTTCATAGTCTGGCGTTTTAATATGTGATTGATACCAAACCGAAGGTTGGGAATAACTAATATGAGGATCATTGGCAAAAATCACTTTGCCGTTTTTCGTTTTTTCGGGTCCAAGTACCCAAGAATTGCTACCAATAAATGGAGAAATTGGTAATTCTTTATAGAGATCGTTCATTGCCTTGGCAAACGCTCCCTTTATTTCGGCATTTTTATCATTTTTAATTAAGGTTAAGTTTTCAAAGTCTGCACCAATTAATTCATTAAAATAAGCAGCCCCTAATTTCTCCTTAATTTCGGTTAAAAGTGGATCCGTTTTATGCGCCACTGCAAAGCTAAAAGACATGTAACCAAAAACATTGTAAACATCTTTTAGTGTGTATTTTTCCTTTTCCACCCCTACGAAATAAAACTCAACAGGCGTGTCACCCTTATCAATAAATTGGTTTATTCCATCTAAATAAGCCATGGTAAGTAGATAGGCTTCTGAATTTTTATCAAATTCATTAATTGTTTTTTCAGACGCCTCTTCAATACCTAGACCCGAGAAAAACAGATCGGTTTTTAATACTTTTCTGCCAAAAATTTCCGACAATCTTCCTGCTGCAATTCGTCTCATCAACTCCATTTGCCACAATCTGTCTTGCGCATGCACATAACCTAAAGCCGTGTATGCATCTTTCTGATTCGCGGCATTGATATGTGGCACTCCCACCTCATCAAAATAAACCGTTACCTTCTCTGATAAATTTAAAATCTCAAGCTCTCCATTATAGTTTGGGTTTAATGTTTTACTAAAAAGCCATAATCCAAGGACCAATAAAATGATAAGCAGCGCAATAATTTTAACGATTTTTTTAAAAAATTTCATAAAATTCAGTTTAAGCATCATCAAAGATAAAAGAAATATAATTTGTATTTTTGTGATTGAAAAAATTTAAGTGATGAAAAAAATTCAAATGGTAGACCTTCAAGGTCAATATCAACAAATTAAAACAACAGTAGACGCTTCCATTGAAGAGGTATTAAATTCATCAGCCTATATCAACGGCCCCTTCGTACACGAATTTCAAGCCGATTTAGAAAAATATTTAGCTGTAAAACACGTAATTCCCTGTGCAAACGGAACGGATGCTTTACAAATTGCGATGATGGGATTGGGGTTAGCGCCAGGAGATGAGGTAATTACTGCAGATTTTACTTTTGCAGCGACGGTTGAAGTGATTGCATTATTAAACTTAACCCCTGTTTTAGTAGATGTTGAGTCAGATACCTTTAATATAAATATTGAAGCGCTGAAAAAAGCAATTACACCAAAAACCAAAGCAATTGTTCCCGTTCATTTATTTGGTCAAGTTGCCAATATGGAAGCAATTATGGAAATTGCCGAAGCACATAATTTGTTTGTTATTGAAGATAATGCGCAAGCGATAGGCGCTAATTACACGTTTAAAAACGGAAGTAAAAAGAAAGCCGGAACTATTGGACATGTAGGAACAACTTCCTTTTTTCCATCGAAAAACTTAGGCTGTTATGGAGATGGAGGTGCTATTTTTACCAATGATGATGCTTTAGCCCACACGCTTCGTGGAATTGTAAATCACGGGATGTACACACGCTATTACCACGATGTGGTAGGAGTGAATTCTCGTTTAGACACCATTCAAGCTGGCGTTTTAAAAACAAAACTACCTTTATTAAATAATTATTGCGACACAAGAAGAAATGCCGCACGTTTTTACAATAATGCGTTTGCCAATCATTCACATATTATTACACCCACTACCAAATCGAATGCCACAAAGAATTGCGGAGAATTATGTGATGTATGCGATTGTCATGTTTTTCATCAATATACCCTACAAATCACCAATGGAAAACGAGATGAATTACACAAACATTTGTTAGAAAAAGGAATTCCTAACGCAATATATTACCCTATTGCCTTGCATTCTCAAAAAGCATATGCTGCAACACATTATAAGGAAAGCGATTTTCCAGTAACGAATAATTTGATAAAAACGGTCATTTCCTTGCCCATGCATACGGAGTTAGATAATGAGCAGTTGGATTTTATTACAAAAACAATTTTAAATTTTATAAATAAGAAAGGATGAAAAAAATTCTCGTTACAGGAGGTTTAGGTTTTATTGGATCTCACACGGTAGTTGAACTTCAAAAGGAAGGCTTTGAAGTGGTTATTATTGACGACTTATCTAATAGCACCATTGATGTTTTAGCTAATATTACAGATATTACTGGTAAAAAACCAGATTTCTTTCAAATAGATTTGCGTAAAAAAGAAGATGTAACCCGTTTTTTTGACACGAACAACGTAGATGGAATCATCCATTTTGCGGCATTTAAAGCAGTTGGAGAAAGCGTTCAAAAACCCTTAGAATACTACGAAAACAATATTAGCAGTTTGGTCTATCTTCTTCAAGAAATGAGAGACCGAAATATAGATCATTTTATTTTCAGTTCTTCTTGCACCGTCTATGGGCAAGCAGATGAATTGCCAATTACAGAAAATGCCCCTGTAAAAAAAGCAGCGTCCACCTACGGAAACACCAAACAAATTGGTGAAGAAATTATTCAAGACAGTTGTAAAGCACATAAATTAAATGCCATTGCCTTGCGGTACTTTAATCCCATTGGAGCTCACGAGAGTATAAAAATTGGTGAATTGCCTCTAGGTGTTCCTCAAAATTTAATTCCGTTTATTACGCAAACTGCCGCAGGAATGAGAAAGGAATTAGCCGTTTTTGGTGATGACTATCCAACGAAAGACGGAACAGCCGTAAGAGACTATATTCACGTAGTAGATTTAGCCCAAGCACATATTGCCGCATTAGCGCGTTTATTGAACAAAAAAAACAAGACCCGCTTCGAGTTTTTTAACGTAGGAACAGGCAAAGGGACTTCGGTTTTAGAAGTCATAAAAACGTTTGAAAAAATCGCTAAAAAACCACTAAACTATAAAATTGTGGGAAGGCGTGAGGGCGATATTACTGCCGCTTATGCAGACACCACAATGGCAAACAAAGAGCTCAATTGGAAAACGAGTAAAAGCTTAGAAGAGGCGTTAGATTCTGCCTGGAAATGGCAGTTAAAACAAAAATAGAAAAACGATAAAAAAGTCTTATTTGATTAGAATTAAGTAATTTTTTATCGTTTTTTGATTGATTTTCATCAATTTTATATCAAAAATGACCTTTTTTCATTTTTTATACCTCAACAAAAAGGGAAGTCATGTGTCATATTCATAATTATAACACGATCCCTTCAAAGACTTCGCATTTCTGCCGAGAAATATCCCATTTTAACAGTTATAAATTGACCCCCTCCTTTAATAGGGTTAAATTTGTAGTCTATTAATCAATGATATAAGACTCCATGAAACTGATCCAAATTAAAAGAGAAACCCGTTTAGAAAATCGTTTTGCCCCAAAAATGGGCGAACTACTAACCAGTGTAACGTACATTAAAAAAACACTTTTAAATGTAATTCCGTTACAAACCATTCACAAATACAGAGAAACATATTACGGAAAGGTTAAAGACTGCACCGAATGTAATTTAGCCAAATAAAATCACTCCAAAGACTCACAAAATGTGAGTCTTTTTTTTGTTGAATACTTAACAAATATCACGTACTTTGATGTTTGAGTAATTTACCAACATATCCAACTAAGAAATAAATCCATTCATGCAAAAATATCTCGTTGCAATTCTTTTTATAGCCAGCATTATTAGCTGTAAATCATCCCACGAAGAAACCCCTGAATTATCCATCAACTACGAAAAAATAGAGCTAGAGAACGGGCTCGATGTGGTTTTTCATATAGACAAATCAGACCCTGTTGTTGCCGTAGAGCTTATGGTGCATGTTGGATCTGCCAGAGAAATCCAGGGAAGAACAGGTTTTGCGCATTTATTTGAACATTTATTATTCTTAGAATCAGAAAACTTAGGAAAAGGCGGTCTGGATAAAATGAGTGCACTAATTGGTGGCTCTGGCGCAAACGGATCAACCTCAAGAGACCGAACAAACTACCTCCAAACGGTACCCAAAGATGCCTTAGAAAAAATGATCTGGGCAGAAGCAGACAAATTAGGCTGGTTTATAAATACGGTAACAGCCCCTGTATTAGCAAAAGAAAAACAAGTGGTTAAAAATGAAAAAAGACAAAGGGTTGACAACAGACCTTATGGATTTAACAACCAAATCATCGACAGAAACCTCTACCCTAAAGAGCATCCTTATAATTGGCAAGTAATTGGTTCTTTAGAAGATTTACAAAATGCCACTTTAGACGACGTAAAAACATTTTTTAAAAAATGGTATGTTCCTAACAATGCTACCTTGGTTTTATCTGGAGACATTAATATTCCAAAAGCAAAAGAATGGGTGCATAAATATTTTGACGAAATTCAGCGGGGAGAAGAAATTACGGCCTTAGAAAAAAAAGCAGGGCAAGTAAAAAAAACAACCCTTTTATATTATGAAGATAATTTTGCAAGAGTTCCTCAATTAACCCTAGCCTGGCCGGCAGTTGCATCTTATCATAACGATTCATATGCCCTGGATGTTTTGACCGAGTATTTATCGGAAGGAAAAAAAGCACCTCTCAATCAAGTCTTAGTAGATGATTTAAAAGCAAGCTCAAGAGTTTCCTTTTACAACAGAACCTCAGAAATAGCAGGAGAAATCTCAATTATAGTTAGAGCCTTTAAGGGAGGGGATTTAAATAACGTTCTTGCAGGAATTCAAAAAGGCTTTGAAAAATTTGAAAAAGAAGGAATTTCAGATAAAGATTTAAATCGCATAAAAGCAGGTCAAGAAACAAATTTTTACAGAAGTCTATCGAGCGTTTTAGGCAAAGGAACCCGCTTAGCGTCTTATAACACCTATACAAACAACCCTGGATTTGTTACCCAAGACCTCAAAAACACCTTAGCGGTTACCCCAGAGGATGTAATGCGTGTTTATAATACTTATATAAAAAACAAAAATTATATAGCAACGAGTTTTGTTCCAAAAGGAAATCGGGATTTAGCCATTGAACATTCTACAGAAGCCATTATTAATGAAGAAGAAATTGTTATGGGCGCTGAAGAAATATTTGACGTAAAAATGGTGGCTGAGCATAAAAAAACGCCATCAACTTTTGATCGTTCTAGCGCTCCTTCTTATGGGGAAACTCCAGAAGTAACTGCGCCAAAGGTTTGGAAAAGCAGCTTAAAAAACGGATTGAAAATTTACGGAATTCAAAATGATGAAGTTCCGCTAGTGGAATTTAATTTAGTCATCGATGGAGGCCAATTATTAGATCCCATGCAGCGCTTAGGCATTGCTCATTTAACGGCGACGTTAATGAACAAAGGAACCGCAACTAAAACTGTGGAAGAATTAGAAGAAGCCATAAAAGAATTGGGCGCTTCCATTAGCGTCTATGCTACTAGCGAAAACATCACTCTTTCTGGCACAACACTTTCTAAAAATTACACAAAAACCATTGCGCTGATTAAAGAAATATTAGTAACGCCTAGATTCGATGAACAAGAATTTGAGCTAGCAAAAAAAGCAAGTATCGCCAATGTAAGACAACAGGAAGCGAACCCGAATACCGTTGCAAAAAACGCATACTATGAGTTAATTTATGGCAAAGAAAATATTCGTTCTAAAAATATTTACGGAACCATAAAATCTATTAAAAAAATTACCCTCGAGGATATAAGGTCTTTTTACACCAAAAATATTTCGCCGTCTGTATCTAAATTATTGATTGTTGGAAACGTAACTAAAGATGAAATTATGCGAAGTTTAGCAGAAATCAATATAAACTGGTTGGCAAAAGAAGTGGTGATTCCTATTTATAAAACACCAAAAGCGCCAGAAAACCCCACCGTTTATTTTTACGACATTCCCAATGCGAAACAATCTGTTCTGAATATTGGCGCACCCGCTTTAGCGGCAAATGATAAAGATTTCTACCCCGCAACAGTTATGAATTATATTCTTGGAGGTGGTAGTTTTGCCTCGCAATTAACCCAAGAATTAAGAGAAGGGAAAGGATATACTTACGGAATTAGGTCTAATTTTTCTGGAACCAATGCCAAAGGAACGTTTACCATTTCTAGTGGAGTTAGGACCAATGTTACTTTAGAATCTGTGCAATTAATAAAGAAAATTTTAGAAGAGTATCCCAAAACGTTTTCAGAAAAAGACTTAGCCACCACAAAAAGCTTCTTGATTAAAAGTAACGCCAGAGCTTTTGAAACTTTTCGAGCAAAATTAAATATGTTAGAAAACATTAGCTCGTTTGGGTATGCAGATAACTATGCAGAAGATCGAGAGAAAATTGTAAACGAAATGACGGTTGAAAGAATTGGTCAATTGGCTAAAGAATATGCCAATCCAGACCAAATGATTTGGTTAATTGTTGGTGATGCAGAAACTCAATTAGACAGAATGCAAGAACTAGGTTATGGAAAACCCATCTTACTTAACGAACAATAAACACCGATAAAAGATTAATAAAATCCCGCTAAATTTAGCGGGATTTTATTTTTTCTATAAGCATTCATTAAACAAAAGAAGCCCCGCTAGCCGCAACATTTCTATCAATTTTACGCATCAAACCCTGCAGTACTTTGCCTGGTCCCACTTCAATAAATTCAGTTCCTCCGTCTGCAATCATTTGCTGTATTGATTGGGTCCAACGAACAGGAGCAGTTAGTTGAATCATTAAATTTTTCTTTATTTCACTAGCAGTTAGAACAGCACTTGCGGGTACATTTTGATATACGGGGCATGTTGGCTCGTTAAAGAGCGTTGCTTCAATAGCTGCCGCTAATTCTTCCCTTGCCGGCTGCATCATTGGCGAATGAAAACCACCACCAACAGGCAATAACAGCGCTCTCCTAGCGCCCTTTTCTATTAAAAGCTCACAGGCTTTTTTTACGGCTTCAATTTCTCCCGAAATCACTAATTGTCCAGGACAATTATAATTTGCTGCCACCACAACGCCGTCAATGGCCGCACAAGCATCCTCTACTACCTTGTCTTCTAAGCCCAAAACCGCCGCCATTGTAGACGGTTGTAATTCACAAGCTTTTTGCATGGCTAACGCCCTTTTTGACACGAGCTGCAAGCCATCTTCAAAAGACAAAACCCCATTGGCAACCAAGGCAGAAAACTCTCCCAAGGAATGCCCTGCAACCATTTCTGGCTGAAAGGAATCTCCTAATACCTTTGCCAAAATCACAGAATGTAAGAAAATTGCGGGTTGTGTAACTTTGGTTTCTTGTAATTGAGCGGCGGTTCCTTCAAACATAATATCTGTAATAGGAAACCCTAAAATGTCATTTGCTTTTTTAAATAATTCCTGTGCCAACGTTGATTTTTCATACAAATCCAAGCCCATTCCTATAAATTGGGCACCTTGTCCCGGAAAAATATATGCTTTCATACTAAATACGTGTTTGTGTAACTGTTTAATTGTTTGCGAAAATAAACATTTTTATAAGAAGCTATTTCCTGCTTTTCGTTATATCTTTTTAATTCTATTGACAACACCTATCTATGGCCGTCTTAGCCCGAAAAAAGGATGCATCCTTTTAGCCTCTGGGCGATCCAACCATTAAAAAGGATGCCACTACAATCAGGGCTAAGTCATCAATAAACTACTTGTTCACTGCAACGAACAGCTTATTTACTAAATTCGTTTTATGACAGAAAAAACAAATCATTCGCCCAAGTTATTTAAGTAATTCTAGCAACTCTTTTTTTTTCTGGCATATTCACGAGCCGCTTCGTCTTTAAAGCACTTATCGTTGCTTTAGACAGGCTATTTTATACGGAATAGTCTTTGTGTTCCAAAAAAAGTTTCACTTACCAGTGGACCAAGAAATTATTGATTAAATTGGGTAGATTCTTTGTAATGAATGTCACAATAAATCGTCTGAGCCTATAGAGAAATAAAATGAAAAAATTAATCACACTTTTGTTTACCCTTTTTCTATGGTCTGCATTGCAAGCTCAAACATCCCTATGGAATGAGGTGTTGCAAAAGCACGTTGATAAACAGGGGAATGTAGCTTATAAATCCCTTAAAAAAGAGGATAAAAAATTAGCTGCTTTTCTTCGCTATTTATCAAAAACAACTCCAAACAGCTCCTGGTCTAAAAATAAAGAAAAGGCCTTCTGGATCAATGCTTATAACGCCTATACACTTCAATTAATCATAGAGAACTATCCACTTAAAAGTATTCTAGATCTTTCCGAAAACGGTAAAATGGCATGGGAAATTCCATTTGCCACAGTTTGCGGAATTACCTATACCCTAGATCATATTGAGCATACTATTTTGCACAAAAAATTTGCCGATCCAAGAATTCACGCCGCTTTAAATTGCGCATCAAAATCGTGTCCAAAACTCTCAAAAATAGCGTTTACCGAAGAAAATATAGAGGCCACATTACATAGATTAATGAAAGAATTTGTTAATGATGCTTCAAGAAATAAAATGGCCACAAAAACAATTGAAATTTCTCCAATCTTTAACTGGTTTCAATATGATTTCACAAAAAATGGATCGATCATTGACTACCTTAATCAATATGCTAAAACCACCATTGATCAAAAAGTAAAGATTCTTTTTTTAAAATATGATTGGCGTTTAAACGAAAAATAAAACAGTATATTTCAGATTCAGATTCAGAAATTAAAAAGAAAATAAATCCCATGTCCAAAAACTATTACGACGCAGCAGATTTAAGAAAATTCGGGAAAATAACCGAGTGGAGCGAAGAGCTTGGAACCAAGTTTTTTGATTATTACAGTAAAGTTTTTGAAGAAGGTGCGTTAACTGCTCGTGAAAAATCTTTAATTGCTTTGGCAATAGCACACACAGAACAATGTCCCTATTGTATTGATGCTTATACCAAAGATGGCTTACAACGAGGCATTACCAAAGAAGAAATGATGGAAGCAATTCATGTTGGAGCGGCCATTAAGAGTGGGGCAACCTTAGTACACGGTGTTCAAATGATGAACAAAGTAAATAAATTAGAAATGTAAGCAGACTTGCTTACCTCAATAAACAGAAGTTGAAACAAGTTCAGCTTGCAAAAAAAATATGGCAACAAAATCACTTTTAGCTAGAAATAACGCCTTAGCAAATACCCAAAAGCAGTTAGATATTTTATCCAATGGAATATTTGCGAACGGTGAATTACCCACTTTTGCGAAAAAAATTAAAGAAACAAATCAGTTTCCACTTCGTCCAAAAACATTAGAAATTCTGCAAATAAACTTAGGTTATATGTGTAACCAAGTTTGTTCACATTGCCATGTAGATGCAGGACCAGACCGAAAAGAAATTATGACGGTCGACACCATGAACCAATGCTTAGAAGTGATTAAAAAAACAGGTGCACACACGCTAGACTTAACAGGGGGAGCGCCAGAAATGAACCCTAATTTTAGATGGTTTGTAGAAGAGGCATCTAAAGCCGGAATTAAAGACTTTATTGTTCGCTCTAATTTAACCATCATACGAGCCAATAAAAAATATTACGACTTACCCGAGTTCTTCAAAAAGTACCGTATTCATATTGTTTCTTCCATGCCCCATTGGACCAAAGGAAAAACAGACAAACAACGTGGTGATGGTGTTTTTGATAAATCAATTAAAGCCTTACAAGAATTAAATGCCATAGGGTATGGTATTCCTGGAAGCGATTTAAAACTGGACTTGGTCTACAACCCATCAGGTGCATTTTTACCCGGTGATCAAAACGCCCTAGAAAACGATTTTAAAAAAGCATTAAAAAATGAATTTAACATCGATTTTCATCATTTATTTGCCATTACCAACCTGCCCATTAGTCGTTTTTTAGATTATTTAATTGCCTCAGAAAACTATGAAGAATATATGGTTTCTTTAGTAGATGCTTATAACCCTGCTGCTTTAGAAAACGTGATGTGCACCAATACCCTGTCTGTAAGTTGGGAAGGTCATTTATACGACTGCGATTTTAATCAGATGTTAAACTTAAAAGTAGCCAGTAAAGTAACCCATATTTCAGCATATAACGAAGAGGTGTTGCAAAACAGAGACATCGTTATTAACCAACATTGTTATGGTTGCACAGCTGGCGCTGGAAGCAGCTGCCAAGGAGTTGTTACTTAAAAAATGAATTAAAAATAAAGCGGGGTTTAATCACCTTAGCCTACTAAATACAAAAAACATGAGTTACTTAGAAACCACACATAATGTATATAAAGAAGCTGCCTTAACACCCGATATTGGGCTGTGTTGCACGACCAATCCGATTTGGGAATTACCAGGATTAAAAATCCCGAGAATAATGCAAGAAATGAACTATGGCTGCGGTACTACTGTACACGCAAGAGATCTCACCAACAATCCAAAAATGTTATATGTAGGTGTTGGTGGCGGAATGGAATTATTACAATTTGCCTATTTCAACAGAAGTAAAGGTGGCGTCATTGGTCTTGATGTTGTTGATGAAATGCTAGAAGCTTCTCGTAAAAATTTTAAAATTGCCGAAGAACAAAATGACTGGTTTAAAAGTGACTTTGTAGATTTACGAAAAGGTGATGCAATGAATTTACCTGTAGCCAACAATTCTATTGATGTGGCAGCCCAAAATTGTTTGTTCAATATTTTTAAATCCGACGACTTACAAAAAGCGATTTCAGAAATGTACCGTGTTTTAAAACCACAAGGACGCCTGGTAATGAGCGATCCTACTTGTGAACAAGAAATGAATGAAGAATTACGAAATGATGACCGCTTACGTGCTTTGTGTTTAAGCGGAAGCTTGTCTATTGCAAATTATGTAAAAGCATTAACAGATGCTGGGTTTGGAACCATAGAGATTAGAGCCCGAAAACCCTACAGAATTTTAGACCCCAAAAACTACCCCACAGATGAATTAATTTATATAGAGTCTATAGAAGTTGCGGCCATCAAAGATCCAATGCCAGAAGACGGTCCTTGCATTTTTACAGGAAAAGCAGCCATCTATTTTGGACAAGAAGATTATTTTGATGACGGAAAAGGTCATACTTTATTAAAAAATCAACCTTTGGCTATTTGTGATAAAACGGCTGCGGGCCTACAAAAGCTAGAAAGAGATGACATCTTCTTTTCAAAATCAACCTTTCATTACGATGGTGGTGGTTGCTGCTAGATCACTTATTTTTAAATAGACAACACAACAGTGATCTAAAAAAGGCGTTTTTTGTGAGGTCTCATGATTTCAACATAGAGAAAAAAACAGCAAGTTTTCCTTATAAAAAGAGCTTATCATTTATACGATGGAATTTTTGAATGGAAAAACAACAGATTTAAAGGCTGTAATAAAAACGACAACAAACCTAAAAAGTGTGCACTTTTAGAAAAGTTGGAGCCCATGGTTAAAAAAAGAAGAATACGTTTATGAGTAAAAACCTACTTTTAATTTTTACTAGAAATCCTGCATTGGGAAAAGTAAAAACGCGTTTAGCAAAAACCGTTGGCAATGAAACTGCCTTAGAGATCTATAAATTTCTAATACAAAAAACGAAAGAGATCACTCAAAATTTAACTTGTGACAAGGCTGTTTATTATTCTGAAAAAGTGAGAGAAAATGATCTTTGGGATCGGGAAATTTATAAAAAAAACCAACAATTTGGAGAAGATCTAGGGATAAGAATGAAAAATGCCTTTGAAACATCTTTTAAAAACGGTTACCAAAACGTAGTTATTATTGGGAGCGATTTGTATGATTTATCTTCCCAAGATATTGAACATGCTTTTAAAGAATTAGAAGAAAATGACGTTGTCATTGGTCCCGCAGAAGATGGGGGTTATTATTTATTAGGTATGAAAGAGCCCCACAACAACGTGTTTCAAAACAAATCTTGGGGTACTTCTTCGGTAAAAGAAGAAACATTAAATGATCTAAAAAACAAAAAAGTACATTTACTAAAAGAATTCAATGATGTTGATCTATTTGAAGACATTGAACATCATCCTGCATTCCAACATTTTTTAAAAGAGCTATGAAACAAGAACAACTCACAGAGACCCTCAAATTTTTAAAATCAAAAGGCATTCATCATCCAGAAGTTGGGATTGTTTTAGGCACAGGCTTGGGCAAATTAGTAGATGAAATATTAATTGAAAAAGAAATTGATTACACCGAGATTCCTAACTTTCCGGAAGCAACGGTAGAATTTCATTCAGGAAGATTGGTATACGGCACTTTATCTAACAAAAAAGTACTCGTGATGTGTGGCAGATTTCACCTTTATGAAGGGTATGATTTGTGGGAGGTTACCTACGGCATTAGGACAATGCATGGTTTAGGAATTAAAAATTTACTAATTTCAAATGCTGCTGGAGCCATTAATTTAAATTACAAAAAAGGCGATTTAATGTTGATTGAAGATCATCTTAACCTACAAGGCCATTCTCCATTAGCCTTTAAAAAAATGAATGCCTTTGGGAATATTTTTGTAGATATGCTCGCTCCCTACAATAAAAACCTCAATATTAAAATTAAAGAACTTGCTCAAAAACATTATATTAATCTACATGAAGGCGTCTACGCAAGTGTTGTTGGCCCTCAATTAGAAACCAGAGCAGAATATAGAATGTTGCAAATTTTAGAGGTAGATGCTGTGGGTATGAGCACGGTTCCAGAAGTGATTGTAGCCAATCAATTAAAGGTGCCCTGTGCTGCAATTTCGGTATTAACCGATGAATGTGATCCGAAAAATTTACAACCTGTAGACATTTCAGAGATTATTAACATTGCCGGAAAAGCAGAACCAAAAATGATCGTACTATTTAAAGAGCTTATCGCAGAACTTTAAAAATAGATTCCAATTTTAACCACCATATAATTCTGTGAGGACTACTTCTGCAGGTTTATTTTGAGGTGTAAATCTATTATTATTTTCCCCTCCCACACTTTTGTGTTCATGAAACCACTTCCAAATAAACCCACCCGCAAACCAATCTTCCTTCCAAAACTGATTGTGAATTGCCTTCAAACCATTTACTTGATTTTCTAAATTAATTCTTCCTTCTACGCGATCAGATTTCCAAGGTTCTTTCGTTGCAAAATCGATACTTCGATATCCAAATTCTGTAAATAAAATGGGCTTCCCAAACTGTTTTTGTACCTGCATAATCTCGTCTTTATGTGCTTTCCAACCGATTTCTAACTCTGCTAGGGTTGGTGATTTTTTTTCACTTAACGGAAAATAAGCATCCACACCAATAAAATCTAACTCACTCCAAAAAGATAATTTATTATACACATCCCAATTCGCTGCATAGGTTAATTTCCCTTTATAAACAACTCGAACCTTAGGGATTAAATCTATCCAAAAATTAGGTCTTTGCATCACAAATTGTTCTAATTCTGTTCCAATACAAAATATATCTACCTGTATCTTTTCTGCAATTTCTGCATAAAAAAGAATAAATTTCAAATAAGAATCTTCTAGCTTTTTCCACTTTTCTTCAGATTCCATTGCAATATAACCGGTATATTGACCTTCCCAAACCCACAGCTGAGGCTTTAACATGACTTTAATTCTTTCTGCTTGAAATTTTTTTGCGTATTGTTCCACTCCTATAGCCGTTTCTCCAAACCACTGCCTATTTGCATTATATCTAATTTCTGACGAAGACAAATTTCTAATAGCTCCAAAGGGCATAATCGCTACAAAATTACTTTTAGATTTTAAAACAGGTGCGATATGCTGCTGAGTAATGGAATCTCTTGAAGCCACAAAACTAAGGCCATTTATTTTTTGGTTTTGATCATTACAAGAAACTTGTAAAAGGACAATCACTAAGAAAAGTATTTTTTCCATTTATGCTGCACCTTTCAGCGTATTTTTTAATGAGAGTAAATCCTTAATAGAAAGAAGTGATTTGTAAAATATCTCAAGCCTTATCTATTTGAATGCCGTTAAAAATAATCCTATTTTATGAACAAATAGCGAAACCTCTGTTTAAAATTGTTCTACCCCACACCTTTTCCATAAAAGGAAATATTATTATTGATTTCATTTTTTCGCGGTGGGTAACAGATTTTTGCTTAATTTCACTCATCTTTAATATCATTATAAACGATCAAAGCCGTTTAAGTTTCTAACTTAAATCCCGACATATTCACCGACCAAAAAACAACTATGGAACATATCGCTATTATTGGAAATGGTATTTCTGGAGTTACTGCGGCAAGGCATATTAGAAAAAATTCTGATAAAAGAATCACCCTTATTTCTTCGGAAAGCAAGTATTTCTTTGCTAGGACTGCATTGATGTATGTTTATATGGGCCATATGAAATTTGAACATACAGCACCTTATGAAAAAGGATTTTGGAAAAAAAATAATATTGAGCTAAAAAAGGGGTTTGTAAATACCGTGCATCCAGATAAAAAACAACTAGACTTTACTAACGGAACCATTTTAAAATACGATAAACTAATTATAGCCTCAGGTTCTAAACCTAGTAAATATGGATGGAAAGGACAAAATCTTAATCGTGTTTTTGGAATGTATCACAAACAGGATCTTGATAAATTAGAAAAATTTGCCCCCAATAAAGAAGTTTGCCAGCGAGCTGTAATCGTGGGCGGTGGTTTAATTGGAATTGAACTTGCAGAAATGCTAAGAAGTAGAGAGATTCCTGTTACTTTTTTAGTGCGAGAAAATAGTTTTTGGAACGGAGTTTTACCAAAAGAGGAATCGGAAATGATTAATAAGCACATCGAAGAACACCACATCGATTTGCGTCTGGGCGTAAATCTAAGAGAAATAAAAGCAGCTGAAAATGGGCAACTAAAGTCGGTCGTTATTGATGAGACAGGAGAAGAAATATTATGTGATGTAATTGGTGTTGCCGCCGGAGTGACTCCTAATGTTAATTTCTTAAGAGGTTCGGGTATAGAGGTTAATAGAGGCATCATGGTGAATCGTTTTTTAGAAACCAATATCGAGGGGATCTATGCGATTGGTGATTGTGCAGAACAACGAGAAGCGATTGGTCAAAGAAGAAATATAGAAGCCGTTTGGTATACTGGAAGAATGATGGGTGAAACCGTTGCACAAAGCATTTGTGGAAACAAGACCAAATACAAACCAGGAAATTGGTTTAATTCTGCTAAATTTTTAGATATCGAATATCAAACATATGGCTGGGTTTGGGCAGAAGAAAAGGAAAATGAGACACATTTTTATTGGGAACATAAAGACGGCAAAAAATGTATTCGGATTAACTTTGATACAGAAACACATCAATTTATTGGTATAAATATTTTTGGAATACGAATGAGACACGAATTTTTTGACAACGCTTTAAATGAAAAAAAAACAGTTGAATCTGTGCTAACATACCTAGCCGATGCCAACTTTGATCCTGAATTTTACAAAAAACATGAAGCAGAAATTGTGGAAAAATTCAATAAAGAAAATGGTACCAACATTATATTAAAAAAGAAAAGTTGGACAAGAATTTTTAATAAAGCCTAATTATGAAAGCAATAAAAACATCGGGTCTTGTCATTTTTCTAATAGGTTTAGCCTTTTTCACTTCGTTACTCTTTGTGGGAGAATACAAGGTAAGCCAAGAAACTTTTGAAACTGTTATAAAAAACAAAAACATTACAAGTTCATGGTTTATAAATGGAATACAATCAAAAGTGGTTAATAAACAATTTAGTTCCTCTTTTTCATTGTCTAAAAAAATTATTTCAACCCTAGAAGCATCTAACGAATTATACAGAGATAAAGAAGAATGGGGCGCTATTATTTATGATAAACCACACCATGTATCCTACGAATTACTAAAGAAATCGGGCACCGGGTGGGTTATAGAAAACAAAGGACTACTTTTCTTTTTAACTTTTGGGTTAGGCATACTAGGTGCCTTATTATTTATTCTACCTAATGTTATTTTATTAGGAAAACCCGGAATTAAAAATAATGGAATTTATAACAGTTCTGCAACCAACAAAGGTTGGATTGGTATTTTAACTGGATTTTACCTGGTTGGATTTTATATTCTCATGTATTTCTATCCCGATTTTATTGTGAACTGGACCTATATTTTAGATCCCATTAGTAAAAGTTTAAGCGGCAACCCAGCAAGCCAATGGTTTGTTTATGGCTTTTTATATTGCACGGTAATGACGGTGATGGCAGTAAGAATGTACATTAAATATCGTCATGATATGTACCAGGTTATTCGAACCACATCGGTGCTATTCTTTCAAATTGCCTTTGCTTTTTTAATACCAGAAATTTTGGTTCGTTTTAATCAGCCCTATTACGATTTTAAAAACGCCTTTCCATTAGATTATGATTTCTTCTTTGAATGGCATTTAGATGGGTTAATTGAAAGTGGAAATGTTGGGCTTTTTATGTTAGTTTGGGGCATCGTGCTTACCTTAGTTATTGTTCCCGTCATGGTTTACTTTTATGGAAAGCGATGGTATTGTTCTTGGGTTTGTGGTTGTGGCGGCTTGGCAGAAACACTAGGCGACCCTTACAGACAATTATCAGATAAGTCCATAAATGCTTGGAAAGTTGAACGCTGGTTAATTCATGGAGTTTTGGTGTTTGTTCTTTTAATGACCTTTGCCACCTTGTACACTTATTTTACGGGTACAGCATCTATTATCGGTATTCCCACCTATGAATTACAGCATTATTATGGGTTCCTAATCGGTTCTGTCTTTGCTGGCGTTATTGGCACCGGATTTTATCCTATCATAGGAAATCGTGTTTGGTGTCGTTTTGGTTGCCCCTTAGCCGCTTATATGGGATTAGTTCAACGTTTTAAATCTCGTTTTAGAATTACCACCAATGGCGGTCAATGTATCTCTTGCGGTAATTGTTCAACCTACTGTGAACAAGGAATAGACGTAAGAGCTTATGCACAAAAAGGAGAAAATATTGTAAGAGCGAGTTGCGTAGGTTGTGGGGTTTGCGTGTCAGTTTGTCCAAGAGGTGTTTTAAAACTAGAAAATGGACCTGAAAAAGGTAGAATAAACCCCACAGAAATTTTACGGGGAAATGACGTTGATTTAATGGAATTGGCAAACCAGAAATAATGGAGCAACACATCAAGGTAATTATTCCAGCTTTTAACGAGCAGGATTCAATAGCTCAGGTTATAAATGAGATCCCTAAAATTGTGGATCAAATCATTGTAATCAGTAATAACTCTACAGATCAGACAGAAATCAACGCAAAAAATGCTGGGGCTACGGTTTTAAAAGAACCCAGAAAAGGCTATGGCTTTGCCTGTTTAAAAGGCATGGACTACATTGCTCAACAAGAAAAAAAACCAAGCATCGTTGTTTTTTTAGATGGTGATTTTTCCGATTATCCAGCACAATTAACAGAAATTATTGCACCAATTATAAACGATAATATCGATTTTGTGATTGGCGCTCGTGTGAAAGCACAAAGAGAACTAGGATCGATGACGCCTCAACAGATTTTCGGAAATTGGTTGGCTACCTTTTTAATAAAACTATTTTTCGGTGCCAAATTCACCGATTTAGGTCCTTTTAGAGCAATAAAGTACCAAAAACTACTAAGTCTTAACATGGAAGATAAGACCTATGGATGGACGGTTGAAATGCAATTAAAGGCCGTTAGGAAGAAACTCTCCTATGTAGAGATTCCTGTTAAATATCGCAACAGAATTGGTGTTTCAAAAGTTTCAGGAACATTAAAAGGAACTATCTTTGCGGGGATAAAAATACTCAGTTGGATTTTTAAATATAGTTTTAAAAAATGATTTTCGAATACAGTATTATTCTAATTTACTCGCTCGCACTTCTAATCATCTTTTTATATTCATTAGCACAATTAAACTTACTTTATAATTATGTCAAGCTTAATAGAGATGAGGAAAATTTATCTAAATTCGATTTAACAAATATTGATGAAGTACCTCCCGTTACCATTCAGTTGCCTGTTTTTAACGAGATGTATGTCATGGAACGCTTGTTAAATTGCATAGCAAAAATTCAATATCCAAAGGGAAAATTAGACATCCAAGTTTTAGATGATTCCACAGACGAATCGATCCTTTTTACAGCAAACAAAATTACTGAACTTCAAAAAACGGGTATCGCCATACAACACCTTCGAAGAGATCACCGAAAAGGTTTTAAAGCCGGCGCTTTAAAAGAAGGTTTAAAAATTGCAAAAGGAGATTTTATTGCCATTTTTGATGCCGATTTTCTTCCAAAAGAAGATTGGTTATTTGAGACAGTTCCCTATTTTAAAGATCCAGCGATTGGGGTTGTTCAAACACGTTGGTCCCATATTAATCGAAATTATTCTACCTTAACAAAAATTCAAGCTTTTGCTTTAGATGCACATTTCACCTTAGAGCAAGTAGGTAGAAATGTAAAAAATCATTTTATTAATTTTAATGGAACCGCCGGAATTTGGCGTAAAGAATGTATTTACAGCGCGGGTAATTGGCAAGGAGACACCCTAACGGAAGATTTAGACTTAAGCTATCGGGCACAGCTTAAAAACTGGAAATTTAAATATTTAGAAAACGTAGAAACCCCTGCCGAATTACCTATAACCATAAGCGCTTCGCGCTCACAGCAATTTAGATGGAACAAAGGTGCTGCAGAAAATTTTCAAAAATTAATACGTAAAGTGATCGCCTCTAAAAACACCACGATTAAGACTAAAATTCATAGCTTTTTACATTTATTAAACAGTTCTATGTTTGTAAATATCTTTTTAATTGCCGTGTTAAGTGTTCCTGTTTTGTATTATAAAAATGAGCATACCCATTTAAAAATGTATTTTTACTTGCTGAGTTTTTTTATCTCAAGCACCATTATCTTTTTTTTATTTTATTGGTTTGCTTATAAAAAAATACACGGAACATCTTGGGTAAACTTCATGAAATATATAGGTCATTTCCTTCTGTTTTTTACGATTATTATTGGTTATTCTTGGCAAAATACACGGGCAGTTTTAGAAGGGCATTTTGGTAAAAAAAGTGAGTTTGTGAGAACGCCAAAATTTAATATTTACTCTAAGAAGGAAATGAGGAAAAAAAACAAATATTCAAGTAAAAAAATCTCTTTAAATGTACTTATTGAAGGGGCATTAATGCTCTATTTTTCTTTTGCCATGTACAGTGCATTTACCTTTGAAAAACCAGATTTCACTTTTTTCCCTTTTCATTTAATTCTTTTTTTAGGGTTTGCCTATATTTTTTTCAACTCAATCTTTGAGAGAAATTAATGGCTTTTTGGAATAAATATCGATCTATATTTTTAATTACACTAAGTCTAATACTACACTTTTTTATTGCTTATGTTTTAGAAAGAGAACAGTTTAATCGCTTGCTTTTCTGTTATTCATCTTTATTTGTTGCTTTTTATGTACTAGTAAAACAAGAACAGCACAAGCTCTCCATTTTAATCGGCGCTTCTCTATTATTTCGTCTCATCTTCCTAGTTTCCATTCCTAATTTGTCGCAAGATTTTTATCGGTTCATTTGGGACGGAAGAATGATCCTCGAAGGGTTAAACCCTTACTTATCAGTACCTAAAAATTTTATCATTACACAAAATTTTCCAATTGCCGATGCCACCTTTTTATCTGAAGGCATGGGAGCACTTAGCGCAAGTCACTACACGAACTACCCACCTATTCATCAATTGTGTTTTTTAATTTCGGTTTTTTTAGGAAGCAAAATATTTACATCTGTCGTGGTCTTGCGAATTATAATTATTCTTGCCGATGTTGGAATTTTTTATTTTGGAAAAAAATTATTAGAAAAACTTAATATCCCTGTTTATCACATTTTTTGGTATTTTTTAAACCCTTTTATTATTATAGAACTCACTGGAAACTTACATTTTGAAGCTGTAATGTTGTTCTTTTTAGTTTGGGCCTTGTACCTATTGCAACAAAAAAAATGGGTATTGGGCGCTATTATTTTTGCCTGCGCTGTTTCCGTAAAGCTAATTCCCTTATTGTTTTTACCGCTTTTTTATTCCTTTTTCGTGCAAAAAAACACCATGAACATGTTGTTGTCAAAAGCACCGGCTCCAGAGACTGCGGCAAAAGCTTCTAAGCTGTCAAAAATCTTAGCCTGTAGAAAATTAATGCTATTTTACGGTATTGTTTTAGCAACAACTGCCCTCTTTTTTCTTCCATTTTACTCGTCAAGTTTTATTAATAACTATGCGAGCTCTATTGGTTTGTGGTTTCAGAATTTCGAATTTAATGCAAGTATTTACTATCTATTAAGGGAAATTGGCTTCTGGATCTATGGATATAATAAAATTGCGTTACTTGGTAAAGTCCTACCAATTCTTACAATCTTATTTTTAATTTTCCTCACTTTTTTTAAAAATAATGGATCCTTCAAACAACTTATTACAACCATGCTTTTTGGGTTGTCTTTTTATTATTTCACCACAACAACCATGCATCCCTGGTATTTATCAACCTTGATTCTACTAAGCGTTTTTACAAAATATCGCTTTCCTATTCTATGGAGTTTCGTTATTGTATTCAGTTACTCTGCTTATGCCAACGCAGAATACCGGGAGAACTTCTGGTTTATTTCCTTAGAATATCTAGTTGTTTACGGTTTTTTAATTTGGGAAGTGTATGCTGTCAAAAAAGCAAACAATATCTTTGCCTTTAAAGCGTAAACTAAAAGATAGCAATGGATTTATCGAAAGTAAAATTAGTAGTTTCTGATATGGATGGAACGCTACTCAACAGCAAAGGAGAAGTGAGCTCACGTTTTTTTAAGGTTTTTAATGAACTTCAAAAACATCAAGTTCATTTTACAGCGGCAAGCGGAAGACAATACAACAGCATTGCACACAAACTAGATGCCATTAAAAATGAGATCTTTATCATTGCCGAAAATGGGGGTATCACAAAAAAAGGGGAAGAGACATTGCTTATAAACACCTTAAATTCAAAAAAATTAGCCAGTATTATTGCTGTTTTAAGAACGATCAAAAATTCTTATATTGTTTTATGTGGTAAAGAAGATGCTTTTATTGAAACTTCCAACGACCAATTTATAGCTATGTTTCGTGAGTACTATACAAGCTTTACCATTGTTAATGATTTAACCAAAATAATTGGTAAAACCGATTTCTTAAAAATTGCGGTGTACCATTTTGAATCCTCCGAAAAACATATTTACCCAAAAATACAACACTTAGAAAGCGATTTTTTATTAAAAATTTCTGGACAACATTGGTTAGATATTTCCGATGTAAAAGCAAACAAAGGAAACGCTTTAAGAACCGTTCAAAAAAGCTTAGACATTACAAAAGAGGAAACGTTAGTTTTTGGCGATTATCACAATGATTTAGAAATGTTAGGAGAAGCTTTTTTTAGCTTTTCCATGGAAAACGCGCATCAAGATGTAAAAAACATTGCCCGCTTTAAAACAGACAGCAATAATGATTTTGGTGTGGAAAAGGTATTAGAAAAATTAATTTTAGCCAAAGAGCAATAAGTTAATCTTCGAAAGAAACAGTACTTTGACGCTCTCTATTCACCTTTAACTTGGTAACATCTGGTCTTGAATAATGCCCCACACAATCAAAATTTTGTCGTTCTTCCAAAACACGATTAAAATCTAAGGTTTCTATAATTAAACCTTCCTTGTACAAAAGGGGTTCAACAAGCCATTCTCCATCTGGCGATGCAATACAAGAACCTCCATTCGCCAAAACATCGGGTGCATTTTCTACAATTTCAGCAAAGTGTGGTGTGTCTTCTGGAAAGTCTGACTTTTGCATTAAACAAGATACCGAAATCACAAAAGAACGAGATTCTCGTGCAATAAAACGTGTAATATCTCTGGTGTTATGATCGCTTCCTGGCCAAACGGCAATATGTAAATTTTCTCCTAAACCATATAAGGCCGCTCGTGGTAAAGGCATCCAATTTTCCCAACAATTTAATCCACCTAGAGTAAATTCTTTTAACGAATGTACCTGTAGGCCATTTCCGTCGCCTGGCGACCAGGTTAAACGCTCATCAAAAGTTGGCTGCAGCTTTCGATGCACAGATTTTATTTCTCCTTGTTCATTGATATAGACTAAGCTGGCATAGATACTGTGTCCACCTCTATTGGCAGCACGTTCTATCATTCCTAAATAAATAGCAATCTGATGTTCTTTTGCTAGGTTGCAAATAGATTTTAATTCTCCTTTCTCTATAGCAATCGAATTTCTTACGTAATGCGCATGAATTTCTTTTTGTGTTTTAGCATTCCATTCGGTTCCATTGGTTAACGAAAGCCAAAAAGGGTACCCTGGCAATAGGGCTTCTCCAAAAACAATAAGTTCGCAATTTTCTTTGGCTGCCGCTACAATTGACTTTTCAATTTTGGCAATGGTTTTTTCTTTGTTCAACCAAACGGGAGAAATTTGCGCGAGTGCAACCTTTAATAAATTATTTTTCATCATTCACTTTTAACCAAATTGTACTAACTAATTTCTATTTCAACCACCAAACCTTCATTGGATCTGATGTTAAAAACTGTTTCATCCTCAAAAATAAGGTATTGCCCTTTAATCCCCACTAACTTCCCCGAATAGCTCTTTTCTTTTACCAAGTTTAAACTTTTTGGTTTTAGGGGATACATATCTACCGGAAAATTTAAATGAGTTTCTTGATTGTTTTCTATAAAATACGCGATCGCCTCTTCGGGAATAAAAGGCTTTAATTTATTCCTCCAATCTATTAAATCTTCATCTTCAATATCGTTTTTTAGCATTTTACGCCAATTGGTTTTATCGCCCACATATGCCTTGAGCGCCACCTCTGTAATTCCAGCTAAATACCGATTAGGAACCTCAACAATTTCAATGGCTTCGTGCGCTCCTTGATCTATCCATCGTGTTGGAATTTGACTTTTTCGGGTGACCCCTACTTTTACGTTGCTAGAATTTGCTAAATAAACAACATGTGGTTTTAATTGTACCGCCTTCTCATAAGCCAAATCTCTGTCTTCTTTATCTAAATGCGCTGTACTTAATTCGGGTCGCATAATCCAATCTGCTGCCTGCGGAATATCAAAAAAGCAGCTTTTACAAAACCCTTGTCTGTAAATTTGTTTGTTCAATTCGCAATTTAAGCACTCATATTTTAAGAACGAAATGCGAATATTTTTCTGCAACAACTGATTGACGTTGATAAAATCTGAATCCATATCTAAATAATATTGAATTTTATCGCTATTTTCACTCGCCATTTTTTTTAATACTCCTTGATATAACATACAAAATATTTTACTATTTTTAACTTCTAACAAACTTACTAAATTCTATGGCTTTTCAGATTATCAATTCTATCATTTCTTGGTTTTTAAAAAAACGCAAACATCAAATAGAATTAATTTTGAAATATCCTATTAATGCACAGGAAGAACTCTTATTTAAATTACTCAACACCGCAAAAAATACCAAGTTTGGGAAAGAGCACCAATTTTCTTCTATTACAAATTATGCATCATTTTCGCAACAAGTTCCCATTCAAAAATATGAAAGTTTTGAACCCTTGATTGAACGATGTAGAAAAGGAGAACAAAATTTGTTTTGGCCTACACATATAAAATGGTTTGCAAAAAGCAGCGGAACTACGAATGCAAAAAGTAAATTTATTCCTGTAAGTGACGAATCTTTGGAACATTGCCATTTAAAAGCTGGAAAAGACATGTTGTCTCTATATATAAATAACAATAAACACTCGGAATTATTTACGGGAAAAAGCTTACGCTTAGGAGGCAGCTCTGAGATGTACCAAGACAACCATTCGCACTTTGGAGACCTCTCTGCCATTATTATAGAAAACATGCCCTTTTGGGCAGATTTCAGCTCTGCTCCAAGTCAAGGAGTTGCTTTAATGAGCGAATGGGAAAAAAAAATGGAAGCCATTATAGATGAAACCATTCATGAAAACATTACCAGTTTAGTGGGTGTTCCCAGTTGGATGCTGGTTCTTTTAAATCGAGTTCTAGAGCGAACGGGGAAAAAGAATATTTTAGAAGTTTGGCCAAATTTAGAAGTGTACTTTCACGGTGGAGTAAATTTTAACCCCTATAGAGAACAATATAAAAAATTGATTCCAAAACCTAGTTTTAAATACTATGAAACCTACAATGCTTCCGAAGGATTTTTTGCCATTCAAGACAGAAACAATTCTTTAGAATTACTACTGATGTTAGATTACGGTATTTTCTACGAATTTATTAATATGAAAGAATACAAAGGTGAGGATTCTAATACCGTTGGGCTATCTAAAGTAAAAACAGACGTTGATTACGCGCTCATCATCACTACAAATAGCGGATTGTGGCGTTATTTAATTGGAGATACGGTTCGCTTTACCTCCATAGAACCTTATCGAATTAAAATTACCGGAAGAACTAGACACTATATTAATGTTTTTGGTGAAGAGTTAAATATAGAAAACGTTGAAGACGCGTTAAAATTGGCCTGTGAAAAAACAAAATCTAGTATTATAGATTATACCGTTGCTCCTGTTTTTATGAAAGGAAAAGAAAGTGGCTCACATGAATGGATCATAGAATTCAACAAGGCACCTAAACATTTAGATGTTTTTACAGCATCTTTAGACCATGCATTAAAATCGATAAACTCTGATTATGAAGCAAAACGTTATAAAAATATGACCTTAGGAATGCCTAAAATTCACAAAGCAAAAAACGGATTGTTCTACAATTGGCTTAAAAATAAAGGGAAATTAGGAGGGCAACACAAGGTGCCAAGATTGTCTAATCAAAGAGAATTTATTGAGGAATTATTGCTTTCAAATAAATAAAGAAATCTGCTGCTCTATTAAAACAAGAAAACCTCTACACACTTAAAAGGGTACGAATTACTTATTCCTTTATTTCACATTTATTATTTAAAAAATACGACATCTAGTTTAGCTCCATAAAAGCAAGGTTTCACTAGTATAATAGCCTTTCATCTTCTACAAATATAGTCTTAGCTATTTCACCACTTTTAATAAGGCATTATTAACACTTAAAAACAAGATGGAGGCACGGTTTTTGATTAAATAAAACATCAATCTTTTCTATGTTAAAAAAATATCTTTTTTTTATTCTCTTCTTGGCTCTTTTCTCTAAAGCAACAGCTCAAACCTTAACAGTTTTCAATAATGAGACCAAAGAATATTTAGAGCAAGTTACCATTTACAACAAAACTAAAAACAAATACATCACTACCAACGGTAAAGGACAAGCTAAAATAAGTGAGTTTAAAAACGCGCTACAATTAGAAATAAGAAGTCTTGGCTTTAAAGCACTCTATACAGATTTTAATAAGTTAAAAGCATCCAACTTTAAAGTCTATTTAAAACCAACAATGATGAGAATGGATGAAGTCGTTATTTCTGCATCTCGTTGGAAGCAAAAAAAGTCAGATTTAGCAGCCACTATTGCGAGTATCACTCCCAAGGAAGTTGAATTAAACAACCCTCAAACTGCCGCCGATTTATTAACAATTTCCGGGAAAGTTTTTGTGCAAAAAAGTCAACAAGGTGGCGGAAGTCCAATGATTAGAGGCTTTGCAACCAATAGACTTTTATACGCCATTGACGGTGTTCGAATGAATAATGCAATTTTCAGATCTGGAAACCTACAAAATGTGATCTCATTAGATCCTTTTGCCATTGAAGAAACAGAAGTCGTTTTTGGTCCAGGTTCTGTGATTTACGGGAGTGATGCCATTGGCGCTGTGATGAGTTTTAAAACCATTTCCCCTGATTTTTCAATTGCAGATAGCACCTTAATTACAGGAAAAGCAGTAACAAGATTTTCATCCGCAAATAAAGAAAAAACCTTTCATGCCGATATTAATATAGGGTTTAAGAAATGGGCTTTTGTAACCAGCTTTACCAACAATAATTATGGTGATTTAAAAATGGGAAGTCATGGTCCTACAGAATATCTTCGGCCGTCTTATGTGCAAAGAATTAATAATGAAGACGTCATTCTCTCCAATAAAAATCAAAAGATTCAAACCCCTTCTGGATACTCTCAAGTAAATATGATGCAAAAAATACGTTTTAAACCCAATTCAGATTGGAATTTTGAATACGGTTTTCATTTCTCTGAAACATCAGATTACGCAAGATATGATAGGCATATTCGGAATAAAAATGGTCTTCCAAGATATGGAGAATGGAAATATGGACCACAGAAATGGATAATGAATAATTTTGAAATCAATAAAAAAACAAGCAACACTCTTTTTGACGAAGTTTCCCTTAGAATAACTCACCAATTTTTTGAAGAAAGCAGAATAAGCCGTGGTTTTAATGATACGATACGCGAAACGAGAACCGAAAAGGTAGCTGCATTTTCTTCTAATTTAGATTTCTCGAAACAATTGAACTCAAAAAGCAAATTATTTTATGGCTTAGAAAGCGTTTATAACGATGTGCATTCAACAGGAGTAGACAGAGATATTAAAAACAATACAAGTGAAGAAGGACCAAGTAGGTATCCTAAATCCAATTGGTTTTCTTTTGGTATGTATGCCTCAAATCAATATAATATTTCTAAAAAATGGGTTTTACAAACGGGCGTTCGGTATAATGTATATAAACTAGAAGCAAGCTTTGATGATACGTTTTATCCGTTTCCGTTTAAAGAGGCAAACATAAAGGATGCCGCATTAACGGGAAGTTTAGGCCTTGTTTACAAACCCACATCAGATTGGTTGCTTAAATCGAACATTTCTACCGCTTTTCGCTCACCCAATGTAGATGATGTTGGTAAGGTTTTCGATTCAGAACCTGGCTTTGTAGTAGTGCCAAATCCCGATTTAAAAGCAGAATTTGCATATAATATGGATCTTTCTATGGCCAAATCTTTTGGTGATTTCTTGAAAATTGAATTCACTAGTTTTTACACAAAACTAGAAAATGCCATGGTAAGAAGAGATTTTACATTAAACGGCCAAACCGAAATTGAATACGATGGAGAATTAAGCAAAGTACAAGCCATTCAAAATGCGGCAAAAGCAAATGTTTATGGTTTTCAAACAGGTTTTGAAGCAGAATTAGGGAAAGGTTTTGGAATTTCATCTACTTTTAATTATCAAAAAGGAGAAGAAGAATTGGATAACGGGCAAAAAAGTCCGTCAAGACATGCTGCTCCTTGGTTTGGGAACACCACATTTTCATATAATGCTAATAAATTAACCGCACAATTTTCTGCTGTTTATAGTGGTTCAAAAAGTTTTGAAGACCTCGCAGAAGAGGAAAAAGGCAAAGCTTATATTTATGCCATTGATAAAAATGGAAATCCATATTCCCCTAGTTGGTACACGTTAAATATAAAAACTTCGTATCATGTTTCGCAAAATTTATTATTTTCTTTGGGCATAGAAAATATAACCGATGAGCGTTACAAGACCTATAGTTCGGGAATTGTAGCCCCTGGAAGAAATCTTGTGGCTTCTTTAAAAGCCATTTTGTAAATTAGTTCCTACAAGTTGTGTTGTCCTTTATTTATAATTAGTTTTTTTCGAATCCTTGGAAAGTGATTCCGCCTTTAAAAGAAGCATTCACTCTTAAATCTTACGTTCTACCACATAATCAATCATTTTGAGTAATGATTTTTTATAGTCAGAGGTAGGATAATTTTCAAGAATGGCAAAAGCTTTGTTTTTGTAGTCATGCATTTTTGTTGCAGTATACTCTATGCCTCCGTGACTTTTTACAAATGAAATAACCTCTTTAACCCGTTTTTTATCTTTGTTATGTTTTTTAATGGAGTTAATTAACCAGGCCTTTTCTTGAGAAGAACAAGTATTTAGAGTGTAAATCAAAGGCAAAGTCATTTTTTTTTCTTTGATATCGATGCCCGTTGGCTTTCCTATCTTTTCTTCAGAATAATCAAATAAATCATCTTTAATTTGAAATGCAATTCCAATATATTCGCCAAACTTTCGCATCTCTTGTATGGTCTCTTGATTTGCGCCTACAGAAGCGGCTCCAATTCCACAACAAGCAGCAATTAAAGTGGCTGTTTTCTTTCTAATGATTTCAAAATAGATAGCTTCGGTAATATCTAACTTTCTAGCTTTTTCAATCTGTAATAATTCTCCTTCACTCATTTCACGAACCGCAATGGAGATCAATTTTAACAAATCAAAATCTTCATTATCTATAGAGAGCAACAATCCTTTAGAGAGTAAAAAATCGCCCACTAAAACGGCAATTTTATTTTTCCAAAGAGCGTTTACAGAGAAAAATCCTCTCCTCATATTACTGTCGTCTACGACATCATCGTGCACCAAAGTTGCAGTATGTATTAATTCTACCACCGAAGCTCCACGATACGTTCGCTCATCAAAACCTCCGTTAGAAACCATTTTTGCCACTAAAAAAACAAACATTGGCCTCATTTGTTTCCCCTTCCTACGAACAATATAATAGGTAATCCTGTCCAATAACGGCACTTTCGATAACATCGAATCTTTGAACTTTTCTTCAAAGAGTTCCATCTCTTTTTGGATGGGATATTTTATTTCTTCTATCGCTTTCATCAATAGAACAAAATTACGAAATAAAGTTGATTCGTCCTGAAAAAGTACGCCCTTCTCTTGAGAGATAAACAGGATATTTCTTCGTCGTAAAAGAAAAAATCAGTCCCCTTAAAGAAAATGTTCCCCACATAAAAATAACAATCACCAAGAGTTGAACTTTAAGATCCTTTTTATAGTTAGTCTTCCTCTAAAAGACTTTATAAATCATTTAGTGTGCTTTCCTTATTTCTAGATTATTATTTGTCATCCACCAATTTTCCTTTATCGAGCAAGGAAGCTCAAACCTATTAGCGGCCGCGGAAGAGGAAAGAAAAAAGGATATTTATGTAAAGGTTAATTAACTTTTATTTGCCAATTGACCACAAGCTGCATCAATATCCTTTCCGCGAGAACGGCGAACATTAACGGTAATATCGTGCATTTCTAAATTAGAAATATAATTGTTAATTGCAGAAGCACTTGCTTGTTGAAACATGCCGTCATCAATAGGATTGTACTCTATTAAATTAACCTTACAAGGCACGCATTTACAAAATTCAATCAATGCCTGTATATCTTCATTTCGATCGTTAATTCCTTCCCAAACAATATATTCATAAGTAATTTCTCGTTGGGTTTTCTCGTACCAATATTCTAAAGATTCTTTTAAATCTTTTAAAGGAAAGGATTTATTAAACGGCATAATCGTGGTTCTCACCTCATCAATTGCAGAATGCAAAGAAACAGCCAAGTTAAATTTCACTTGGTCATCTGCCATTTTTTTGATGATTTTTGGCACTCCAGAAGTTGAAACGGTGATTCGTTTTGAAGACATTCCTAAACCTTCTGGCGAGGTAATTTTTTCAATCGATTTTATCACATTATTGTAGTTCATTAAGGGTTCTCCCATTCCCATAAACACAATATTGCTTAACTTGCGATTATAATACAACCGACTTTGTTGATCAATGGCAACTACTTGATCGTAAATTTCATCCGGATTCAAATTTCGCATTCTTTTTAAGCGAGAAGTTGCGCAAAATTTGCAGTCTAAACTACAACCAACTTGACTAGAAACACAAGCTGTTGTTCTTTTTTCTGTAGGAATCAAGACAGACTCTACAATAAAACCATCATGTAGTTTAATGCCGTTTTTAATAGTTCCATCATTACTTTTTTGCATCGAATCTACCCTGATATGATTAATCACAAAGTTATTTTCTAGCATTTCTCTTGTTTCTTTAGAGATGTTTGTCATCTCTTCAAAAGTATGCAAAGATTTACTCCACAACCATTCATATACCTGATTTCCACGAAATGCTTTATCGCCATTTTCTGCAAAAAATGTTCTTAATTGTTCCTTAGTAAGTGCTCGAATGTCTTTTTTCTTGATTTCCAACATAAGTCTAGATAATTGATTTACAAAAGTATAAATAAAAAGACTGACAATTTAAAAGTTGTCAGTCTTTGAATTGTAGCTCGTTTTTGTTCATTTAGATAATTAACATTGCATCTCCGTAGGTATGAAATTTATACCCTTCTTTTATGGCAACTTTATAGGACTTCATTAAAAAGTCATAGCCTGCAAATGCTGCAGCCATCATCATTAAGGTAGATTTTGGTTGATGAAAATTAGTTATCATGCTATTTGCGATGCTAAATTGATAAGGAGGAAAAATAAATTTATTTGTCCAACCATCATAAGGATTTAATTTCCCATTTGAAGAAACCGAAGATTCTAAAGCACGCATGGTTGTAGTACCCACTGCGCATATTCTTCTTTTGTTGGTAATGGCATTGTTAATTATTGCTGCCGAAGAAGCAGGAATAATCATTTCCTCAGAATCTGTTTTGTGTTTTGATAAGTCTTCCACTTCCACCGCACTAAAGGTTCCTAAACCAACATGCAAAGATAATTCTGCAAAATCAACCCCTTTAATTTCTAATTTTTTTAATAAGTGTTTCGAGAAATGTAACCCAGCAGTAGGCGCTGCAACAGCACCTTCATATTTTGCATAAATGGTTTGGTATCGCTCTTCATCTGATGCTTCTACCGCTCTTTTAATCGTTTTAGGCAACGGTGTTTCTCCTAATTCAATTAACTTCTTTCTAAATTCTTCATAACTTCCGTCGAATAAAAAACGGAGCGTTCTTCCTCTTGAAGTGGTATTATCGATGACTTCTGCCACTAAACTATCATCCTCTCCAAAAAATAATTTATTACCAATTCTTATTTTTCTTGCTGGATCTACCAAAACATCCCACAATCTATTTTCTGCATTTAATTCTCTTAATAAAAAAACCTCAATTCTAGCGCCAGTTTTTTCTTTTTTACCAAACATTCTTGCAGGGAAAACCTTTGTATTATTTAATGCTAAAACATCACTTTCATCAAAATAGTTAATTATATCCTTGAACATCTTGTGTTCTATGGTTTGTTCTTTTCTATTTAACACCATTAAACGAGATTCGTCTCTGTGTTCTGCAGGATACTCTGCTAATAATTCTTCAGGCAACTCAAAACCAAAGTGAGATAATTTCATATAGTATATTTTATTTTAAAGGCTGCAAATATACGACATCAAAAGAGGCGTTGTCAAGTGTTTGACTCTTTAATTTAAAGTTCTTTTATTTGAAAGCCAATTTGTTGCAGGTCTTCCCAAAAACGTTGATAGGATTTTGAAACGACTTCTGCCTGTAAAATTCTTAAAGGAATTTTTACTGCTAATGGAGCAAAAGCCATGGCCATTCGATGATCATTATAGGTTTTAATGGTGATATTTGGTCTTATGACTTCCGATATTTCTAAATGTAAACTTTCATTTGTGACACGAATGGAAGCGCCCAACTTTGATAATTCTATTTGTAACGCTTCTAACCTATCGGTTTCTTTAATTTTTAACGTGTGTAAACCCCATAAATTACACGCCTTTTGTAATCCGAAACAAGTTACTGCAATAGTTTGTGCAATATCTGGCGCATTTTTTAGGTCGATTTCTAAGACCTTTAAACTCGCCTCTTTCACCTTCTTTAATAAGATTGTATTTTCTCCAAAGGACGTATCAACCCCAAAAGACTCATAAATTTCCGCCAAGCAAGAATCTCCCTGTAAGCTATCCTTTTTATACGCAGATAATTCAATCTCTGAACCTATTTCAGACAGAGCAATAATGCTATAAAAATAACTTGCAGAGCTCCAATCAGATTCTACCACAATAGTTTGTTTTTGTATTTCCTTGATAGGTAACACCTTGATAAAAGCGCCCTTAAAACTGGTGGAAATGCCCAATTGAGTTAATAAACTCAAGGTCATTTTAATATAGGGAATGGAAGTAATTTCTCCAATTAATTCAATTTCCAACCCGCTTTTTAAACTAGGGGCTATTAAGAGCAATGCAGAGATGTATTGACTGCTCACATTTCCATTTATTTGAACGGTGTCTTTTCCTATTTTTGTTCCTTTTATTCGAATTGGTGGATACCCCTCTTTATCTTGATAAGAAATATCTGCCCCTAGATCTTTTAATGCATTTACTAACATTTCAATGGGCCTGTTTTGCATTCTTTCCGACCCCGTTAAAACAACTTCCTTTCCACTTTTTGCTGCAAAAAAAGCAGTTAAAAAACGCATAGCAGTTCCTGCATGGCCAATATCCACATTTGCTTCTCTTGAAGAAAGTGCGTGTTGTAAGTGCACAGAATCATCAGAATTAGAACAATTCTCAATGGATACATCGGGGAATAAAGCCTGTAAAATTAGCAGTCTGTTCGATTCGCTTTTAGAGCCAGAAATGATGATTTTTTCTTGTATTCTTTTAATCCCTTTAAAACTTAATGCTAGATCCATTCGATAACCTGATTTATATTCTTATTTTGAGCCTTCAAAAAACCAAACCTACCATGATGAAAAAATTTATTTTCCTCTCAGTTTGCATCTTTCTTTCAGCAAGCTTCAAAGTTACTGCACAAAAAAATGTTACCAAAGTATCTGAGCAATATTTTAACGCCACTAAATGGCGAAATATTGGCCCTTTTCGTGGCGGAAGAAGTGCAGCGGTAACCGGAGTTGCTGGTAAGGCAAATCTATTTTACTTTGGTTCTACCGGTGGCGGAATATGGAGAACAACCGATGCAGGAAATACCTATGAAAATATTTCTGATGGGTTTTTTGGAGGTTCTGTAGGATCTATTGCCGTAGCAGAATCCGACAACAATGTGATCTATGTTGGAAACGGTGAAAAAACAGTTCGTGGAAATGTTTCTTCAGGAGACGGAATTTGGAAATCTGAAGATGCTGGAAAAACTTGGCGTCATATGGGCTTAAAGAACTCTCGGCATGTTCCAAGAATAAGAATTCACCCAAAAAACCCAGACATTGTTTTTGCAGCTGTATTAGGAGATTTATATAAATCGTCTCAAGAAAGAGGTGTTTATAAATCTGTTGACGGGGGTGAAAACTGGAAAAAAGTTTTATTTTCTGATGAAAATTCTGGAGCCATTGATTTAATTATCGACCCAAATAACCCAAGAATTTTATATGCAACCACTTGGGATGTAAGAAGAACACCCTATAGTTTATCTTCTGGAGGTAAAGGTTCTGCTATTTTCAAAAGTACAGACTCGGGTGACACTTGGAAAAATATTTCAGAAAACAAAGGACTCCCTAAAGGAATATGGGGAATTAGTGCCGTAACGGTTTCACCCGTGAATTCTGAAATCGTTTGGGCTCTGATAGAAAACGAAAAGGGAGGCGTTTACAAATCTAAAAACTCAGGAAAAACATGGGAACTCATAAACTCTGAACGTAAATTACGCCAAAGGGCTTGGTATTACACCCGCCTGTATGCAGACACACAAGATAAAGATATTTTATATGTATTAAATGTTCGGTATCACAAATCTACCGATGGTGGAAAAACCTATGAGACATTTAATGCACCGCATGGCGATCATCACGATTTATGGATTGCTCCAAAAGACAATCAACGAATGATTATTGGAGATGACGGAGGTGCACAGATTTCTTTTGACGCAGGAATCAATTGGAGTTCTTATTACAATCAACCCACTTCACAATTTTACAGAGTTGTTACAGACAATCATTTTCCGTACAGAATTTACGGAGCCCAACAAGACAATTCTACCATTAGAATTCCACACCGCACAAACGGAAGATTTATTACCGAAAGCGATTGGGAGACCACAGCTGGTGGAGAGAGTGCCCATATTGCTGTTGATCCTTTAAATAATGATATTGTTTACGGTGGAAGTTATGGAGGATTATTAACCAGAAGAAACCATAAAACCAAAGAAACACGTGCTATAAACGTTTGGCCAGATGATCCTATGGGACATGGTGCAGAAGATTTTAAATATCGTTTTCAATGGAATTTCCCCGTGTTTTTCTCACCAAATCAGAAAAATAAGTTGTACGCGGCATCAAATCATTTGCACGTTACAGAAAATGAAGGACAATCTTGGAAAGTTATCAGTCCAGATTTAACCAGAAATGATCCAAAAACCTTAGGCCCTTCTGGCGGTCCAATAACCAAAGATAATACTGGGGTTGAGTATTACGGAACTATTTTTGCCGCTACAGAGTCTAGATTTGAACCGGGCCTTATTTATACAGGATCTGATGATGGCTTGGTGCATATCTCAAAGAATAACGGAGAAAACTGGACCAATATTACGCCTAAAAAAATGCCAGAATGGATGATGATTAATTGTATAGAAGTAGATCCATTTACTAAAGGTGGCGCTTATATTGTAGGCACACGATATAAATCTGGCGACTATACCCCATATATCTATAAAACGGAAAACTATGGGGAGTCTTGGAAATTAATCACTGACGGAATTGGAGATGAAGACTTCACAAGAGCTCTAAGAGCAGACCCAAAGAGAAAAGGATTACTTTATGCAGGGACTGAAAAAGGAATGTATATTTCTTTTGACGACGGCAAAAACTGGCAAACATTTCAGCTTAATTTACCCATCGTTCCCATTACAGATTTAGCCATTAAAAATGATAATTTAATTGCAGCAACGCAAGGAAGGTCTTTTTGGATGATTGATGATTTAACCCCTTTGCACCAAATAAACAATGAACTTACAAAACAAGATTTCTTTGTTTACAAACCTAAAGATGCTTATAGAATGAACGGTGGAAATGGTCGCACTTCAAAAACGGCAGGAACCAACCATCCTGGCGGAGTTGCCATTAACTATTTTATAAAACAAAAAGAAGAGAAAGACCTTGTTTCTTTGCGCTTTTATGATGACAACAATCAATTAATAAAAGAATACAACACAAAACCCGATAAAGAAAAAGATGAAGAAAAATTAGATCTAGAAGATGGAAACAATGTCTTTTATTGGAATATGATGTATAAAGGGGCAGAACGTGTTTCTGGAATGATTCTTTGGTGGGCTTCTTTAGATGGTCCAATGGCATTACCTGGTAACTATAAAGTTGAATTCGCGGTAAATGACAAAGTGAAATCTCAAAATTTTACCCTTCTCAAAAACCCAGTTTCAGAAGCAACAGAAGCTGGGATGAAAGTACAGTTTGATTTCATCAATGAGATTAACAAAAAAATGACCGAAATTCATGTGGCTTTAAAAAATGTAAAGAAAGTAAACACACAAATAACCTTATTAAAAAAATCGATTAAAAACAAAGAAAAATATAAGGAACTGATTGATTTTGCAGACAAGCTCGTAAAAGAGATGACCACAATTCAAGAAGTATTGTACCAAACAAAAAGCAAAAGCGGGCAAGACCCCTTAAACTTCCCTATTCGATTAAATAATAAATTAGCCCATATTAATTCACTAACAAGCGTTGGTAATTACCAACCAACCGATCAAGAAATTGATTTTAAAAATGAAATCACCTCTAAAATTGATATTGAATTAACTAATTTATATGCACTTTTTAATACCGATGTAAAAGAGCTAAACAAAAAAGTAAAAGAAAGTGATCTTGATTTAATTCAGCTCGATTAAAAATAAAAAGCGCCTTTTGGGCGCTTTTTATTTCATGTTTTTAGCAGTCACGTAGCCCCCATAAAAAGTACTTGCCAATAATTTTATTGTGAAAAAGGCTTTCCATTTTCCTTGTTCAAAATTTATTTTTGAAACCGTGTTAAAATCACCCTCAAAAATAGCGTGCCAACTATTCATAAATAAGGAAATTAAAACTAGAATCACAAAAAAAGGAATTGCAATTTTGGCCAAATTAGGCCAAAAGATTGGTTGTTTTATTTTTTGAGAAAAAGTCATTAGCTGCTGTTTTAATAAATTAATTAAGCTGCAAAAATATCTATTTATAGAAAATAAACCATCATTTTAACTTAAAAATTCAATATAGCTCAATTATTTTTGTTTATTTCCTATAAAAAACCTTTATTCGTTAACTGTTATAAAAATCATTAACCCTCGTTTTATGATCAAGTTATTTTGTTAAAGTTAAAATTTATTTTTGCTCTACTTATTTTCATTGTTGCTATTCTAATAAATCAGACTACTATAAACATACGTTTAAATGAAGTCTCAAAGAATGCAAGAATCATCAATATCGCGGGTAAACAAAGAATGTTTAGTAAGCAAATTACCAAAATTGCTTATACAAGCAACCTAAATAAAACTTCATTTTATAATAAAGATCTAAAAACCTTAGAAAAGGTAGTAGATACCTTTAGCAGAACACACAATTATCTTAAAAAGATAAACGCAGAAAATCATAAAAATTCTCAAATCGACTCTTTATTTAAAAAAAACAACCTTTCCTTTTCAAATATTGTTCGTTTTTCTAAAGCAGTAATTAAGAACCCTAACGATCTTGTGACTTTGAATGCCTTTATCAAAAATATAAAAGAAAATGAACATTCATTTTTATTCACAATGAATGCTATTGTTTTAGAATACCAACAGATTTCTGAAGACAAGATTCTCTTTATAAAAAGCACACAGCTCTTTTCTAACGTCATTAAATTAATAATCATAATTTCCTTGTTTTTATTTTTATTAATGCCTTTATCAAAACAAAATAAAAAGCTAATTTTATTAAACACTACACTTAAAAGATTTAAAAATAAGATTAAGCAAAAGGAAAAAGAGAAAAAAAATGTTGAGCAAATTTTAGATAAAACGAATGAAGTAGCACGCATAGGAACCTGGGAAGTTGACTTAATTAGTCAGAAAGTAACATGGAGTAGAATTACGAAAGAAATTCACGAAGTTTTAAAAAGTTTTAAACCCGAAATGAAAACTGCAATTAACTTCTACAAAGAAGGAGAAAGCAGAGAAAAAATCTTAAGACTAGTGGAAGATGTTATTAAAAATGGCACAACTTATGATTGTGAACTACAAATAACTACAGCAAAAGGAAATACCCTTTGGATTAGAACAATTGGGCAGTCCACGTTTTCAAAAGGAAAGTGTGTTCGTATTTTTGGGGTGTTTCAAGATATTAATGAAATGAAACTTTCTCAACAAAAATTAATGTCTCAAAACAAGCAATTAGAGAATTTTGCACATATTACATCTCATAATTTACGTGCTCCCATTAGTAACTTAAACTCATTGTTAACCTTATATCATCTCTCTGAAAATCGTAAAGAAAAAAACATCATCTTTAATAAGTTTGAAATTGTTATTTCTCATTTATCTACTACATTAAATACCCTTGTAGAGGTCATCAGTATCAAAGGGACTAAAAAAGTAGCATTTGAAGATATTTATTTTCAGACGATATTAACAAAAATAGAAGAATTATTTTCTGGCGATATCATTACAAAAAAAGCACTAATTGTTTCAGATTTCTCGCAAGCAAACAAAATATATTACAATAAAGTTTACCTAGAAAGCATCCTGACAAACTTAATTAGTAACTCGTTAAGATACAGCTCATTAAACAGGGATTTAACCATCAAAATAACCACAAAAATACATAAGAATAGAATACAACTGTGGGTAACCGATAATGGATTAGGAATAGACTTGAAAAAACATGAACACAAAATTTTTGGCTTAAACAAAGTTTTTCATCGCCACCCAGATTCTAAAGGGGTAGGCTTGTATTTATTAAAGAATCAAATAGAGTCCTTACATGGTTCTATTTCTGCTAAAAGCGAAGTTGAAAAAGGAACCACAATAATTGTAGAATTTTAAAACCAAAATGATGACCCCATCTCTCCCTTTTACCATTTGTATTATTGATGATGATAAAATTTATAAATTTATCATCAAAAAGACACTAGAAATTAAAAAACTAGCTTCAAAAGTACTTGTTTTTTCCGATGGAGAAGAAGCCCTTATATATATATTTGCGAATATTAAAAACACCCATAAGCTGCCAGATATTATTTTTTTAGACATTAATATGCCCATTATGGATGGCTTTCAGTTTATGGACGAATATGTCAAAATTAAGCCAAGGCTTGATAAAAAAATCATTATTTATATGGTTACTTCTTCTGTAGATCCTGCAGATTTAAAGCGGGCAAAAGAGTACAATGAAATTTTTGATTATATTATAAAACCAATCCAACCAGACGAGTTCACTAAAATTATTAATGCTATTAAATCTTAATATTTAGTGTAATTTTTTATTGTTGTGGTGACGGTCGTGATCCCGCGATGCTTTAAACGTTAACTTCTTATCAAAAGCCTCTTGTAAATTCACTCCTGTTTGATTGGACAGACACAAAACAACAAACAACACATCGGCGAGCTCTTCCCCTAAATCCTTGTTTTTATCGCTTTCTTTTTCACTCTGTTCCCCGTAACGGCGTGCTATAATTCTGGCTACTTCCCCAACCTCTTCTGTAAGTTGTGCCATATTAGTGAGCTCATTAAAATACCGAACCCCGTGTTTCTTGATCCAACGATCAACTTGTTCTTGTGCGTTTTTTATATCCATGTTTGGTGAAAAATTAAAAGATTGAATCATTCAAAGATAAAGTTTCTAAAAGAACTTCGTTTGTTTCTAGATGGCAAAATAGTGTCTTAGCCCTAAAATGAATAGGACGAAGGAAAACATGCTTTACCTAGGACTGTTGTTTTATTTAAATATCAAAACGGAAATCTAGGAGTCATCAAAAAGTTACTCCTTTAAGATCTTTAAAAAGAGATTTCTAGCAATTTCTTTTGCACCCAAACTTGCTAAATGCGGGTTATAAACTTGACAGTCTATCATTGAGTAGTTTTTCTGTTTCACCAAATAAATAAAAGCAACTTTTGATGCGTTAGACACTTTACTAAACATACTTTCCCCGCAGAAAACAGAACTCACTTCAAGACCATACAAGCCTCCCACTAGCTCTTCTCCTTGCCAAACTTCTATAGACTTCGCAATTCCCTTTGTATGTAAATTGATATAAGCCCTTTCCATATCATCGGTAATCCAAGTCCCAAACTCCCCTTTTCTTTTCATATTTTTGCACTGAAAAATCACTTCATTAAAAGCCTTGTTTTCAGTAATGGTAAACATATTGCGATCGATAATTTTCTTCATCGATTTAGAAACTTTTAGTTCGTTAGGAAACAAAACCATTCTTTCTTGTGGACAATACCAAACAATAGGATCTCCTATAGAAAACCAGGGAAAAATGCCATTTTTGTATGCTAAAATTAATCTTTCTTCAGACAAATCGCCCCCCAAGGCAATGATACCCTCTTTATTGGTGGCTTCAGAGGGTGGAAATTTAATGGTATCGTTTAGCCAAATCATAGGGTAAAAGTAAGTAAATCTGATTACGTGAAAAATAAAAGTTAATTTAAAAAATAATTAACGCTCCAAAAATAATTAAGTTCTTATTTTTGTAAATAAAAAAACCTTTCCCTGAATCGATGAAAAAGAAGACGACGAAAAAATCAAAAATAGTATTGTTACACCAATATTACTCCTACACTGGATTCTACAAATTTGTGATCGCTAGTGTAAAAAATGCCATATTACCTATTCTTTTAATCATTGTAGGCCTATTTTTATTTAACCACTATGTGTTTAATATTAATGATGGGCTGCAAACGGTTACCGAAACTTTTTCCAGAGCGGGTGTTTTAGCTACTTTTTTGGCTTCAGAAACCTTGCTAGGACTAATTCCTCCAGAGATTTTTATTGCTTGGAGTAAAAAAACAGCAGATCCCCTTTTAAATTTAAGCCTATTGGCCCTTTTTTCTTATACAGGCGGAGTGATTAGTTTTTTTATTGGAAAAAAGATAGCAACCATTAAAAGAGTCAAAACTTATTTAGAGGTTAAAATGGCGAAAAGCCTAAAGAACACCAGTAAATGGGGTGGTTTTTTAATTATTGCAGGTGCTTTATTGCCAGTTCCTTTCTCCATTAGCTGCATGGCTGCTGGTATCATCAAATATCCCTTAAAGGGTGTTTTATTATTTGGCTTGTTTCGTTTTTTACGATTTACCATTTATGGTTGGGCAATTTTTAATGTTGTCACTTAAATAAATTATCTTTGCACTATGGGATTATCGAATAATGATATTTTTAAAAAATTACGCGTAGCACACAAATTACGCGATACAGATATTATAGAAATCTGTGCCTTGGTAGATTTTAAAGTTTCAAAAGGAGAATTAGGCGCTTTATTTAGAAATGAAGAGCATCCAAAATACATGGAATGTGGCGATCAGATTTTGCGCAATTTTTTAAATGGTTTGGTGATTCATTTGCGTGGTCCTATGCCTAAAAAAGAAGAAAAAAAGACACCCTAGCACTTATTAGTCTTTAGACATAAAAAAAGAGCGCTTTTTAATAAGCGCTCTTTTGTATTTATATACGAAACTATTTTGCCCTTATTAGAAAGGTAAATCGTCTGGTTCTTCGTTCGTTACGTCTGCTGCCGGAGCGAAATTTGCTGGAGGCACATTTGCTGCTGGCGTATTTTGAGCTAAACTTTCAATTCTCCACCCTTGAATGGCGTTAAAATATTTTGCTTCTCCCTGAGGATTAATCCATTCTCTACCACGTAAATTGATAGAAACCTTTACATCCTGGCCAACTTGATAAGTATTTAATAAATCTGTTTTATCTTGTACAAATTCAATCATAATCATTTGAGGATACTGCTCATCAGTGGTTACCACTAGTTCGCGTTTTTTAAATCCACCAGTTCCAAAAGTTTGTACTTCTCCAATTAATTTCACTTTACCTATAACTTCCATAATTTCTATTTTAATAAAAGTACTTTCCAAGCACTTTCTACATCGTTTTTACTTAAAAATTCCTGAGCAAATGTATGTTTTTTTACAATTTCTAGCCCAATAAATTGCGGATGTTCTTTTCCAAAGTTATTAACATCTTCGGAATTAGGTATTTGCTCTACATTTCCTAACATACCCAAATTATTTCCAGTTAAAACATTACTGTTTTTAATCTCTGCTTCGATAGCGTCTACTCCAATTCCCAAGGTAGAAATTGGCTTTGGAATTTCAAAAAATCCATCTCTAGCTCTCGAATAATAACTGCCGCCAGCTCTGGCAACCAAATCAATTTTATGCTGATCAATTTCTCCATTTTGGTCTAAAACAGCTTCAGAAATATGCATTTTTACTACCTCACATACAATTAAATTGCCTGCACCGCCCTTATCACCAGTAAAAATTACGTCTGTGACTTTACACTCAAATTGAACGGGAGATTCTGCCACTCTAAACGGTTTTATTTCATCCGATGGAAGCATGGTAAAACCTGCTTTCTCAAATTCGTTTACCCCTTTTGGATATTCCGTGCTGCTTAAAGACATTTGTTGAACTATGGCATAATTCACTACATTTATCACTACTTCTTTCACCTCCAAAACATTGTTCAAAGTATCTTTGGTGGTATTATCTCTAACTCTTCTCGCTGGAGAAAAAATCAACGTAGGCGGATTTGAGCCAAACACATTAAAAAAACTAAAAGGCGATAGATTAGGGTTTCCATCTGCATCAATGGTACTTGCAAACGCAATGGGTCTTGGAGCAATGGCACCTAATAAATAGCGATGTAATTTTCCTGTTGAAATTTCAGTTGGATTGATTGTAAGCATTTTTATAATTTTATAAGAAATAATGTCGCTTCGAACAATTTTTGCTTTTTTCTTAAAAAAAAGAAGCATCAAAAACGTCTAGATAGAAATCTAATTCTCTCCAATTCAAAAATCCTATCGAATAGACAAAAAAACAATTGTGTTTGTAAAGATACTATCAATTTTAGAAATCAGTTATATACAAGAATAGTTTATATTTGTTTTTATGAGATTTATAAAAAATATCACTATAATAAAACGATTTGGGCTATTCGTTTCTCTTATCATCGTTTCCCTAATTCTATGGAATACCTATGTTTTCTTTCAAAACTTTAAACACGAAGAACGCTTGAAAATGGAAATTTTCGCCACCGCTTTAGAAGAATTTGCTAGAAACACCAATTTAGATGATACTTTTAATTTAGAGTCAAAAGTAATCGAAAATAACACCAATATTCCATCCATTTTAATTGATGAAAACGGCAAAATTTCCTCTTGGCAAAATTTAGATTCCATAAAATCATTAAATCCAAGGTATTTAGAAAGTCAATTGGAGAAAATGAAAAGTCAGAACAAGCCAATTTCTATTAAAATATCTGAAGCAAAAAATCAACAGGTTTATTATAGAAATTCCGATTTATTAAACAAACTCACCTATTATCCCTTAGCGCTAATTTTAATTTTAGTATTGTTTTTATCTGTTATTTATTTGTTTTATAATTCAACCAAAGTTGCCGAAACAAATAAACTTTGGACTGGAATGGCTAAAGAAACAGCACATCAAATAGGCACGCCGCTTTCTTCGCTTTTAGGTTGGATTGCCATTTTGAAAATGGAAAAAATAGATGATAAATATATTGATGAAATAGAAAAAGATGTTCACCGATTAAACACTATTGCAGCTCGTTTTTCTAAAATTGGTTCGATACCAGAACGTAAGAAACAAAATATTGTTTCGACGACTAAAACAACTTTTGATTATTTAGTTTCAAGAACTTCTAAGCAAATTTCCTTTTCATTTTCATCCGAGGATCAAAACATTTTTGTAAATATCAACAAAGAGTTATTTGATTGGGTGATCGAAAATTTAATGAAAAATGCCATTGATGCCATGAAAGGGAGAGGAAGACTAACAGTGGCTATTCAGGAGTATTCAAAAAAAGTAGAAATAACGGTTTCCGATACAGGAAAAGGAATTCCAAAATCTGAGTTTAAGCAAATATTCAGACCTGGATTTACTACCAAAAAACGGGGATGGGGGCTCGGTTTATCACTTTCTAAAAGAATTATTCAAGACTATCACAACGGAAGAATCATTGTGCAAAAATCAGAAGTTAATAAAGGAACTACCTTTCAAATTTTATTAGATAAAATTTCCTGAAATATTTTCTGCTAAAATTTTAAATTCTTCATTTCCCAAGGTGATTTTTTCTGTAAACTGCATATCGGCCATTTTATTAATTGGAATTAAATGTACATGGACATGCGGAACCTCTAAGCCAATGACACTCATTCCAATTCGTTTACAATCAATTGATTTCTCTAGTGCTTTTGCTACACGATAAGAAAATTGCATTAAATCATTGTATGCCGATTTATCTAAATCAAAAAGTTTATTTTCTTCTATTTTTGGCACCACCAAAGTATGACCCTTTGCATTGGGATTGATATCTAAAAAGGCAATAAAGTCTTTATCTTCTGCTACTTTATAGCTTGGAATTTCTCCTGAAATTATTTTAGTAAAAATACTCATATGGTTTTTTTTTCAAAGTTAGTTGATGTGCGTAAAAATAAAAAACACTTTGCGAATGCAAAGCGTTTTTTACTCCTAATATTTAAATAGCGCTTATACCTTATAAACACATTAGTCTAAGATTTAAATTACCTCGAGATTTCTATAATCTTAAATGTCATAATCCCATTTGGCACTTGAATCTCTGCAGTATCACCCACTTTTTTCCCCAACAAACCTCTTCCAATAGGAGATTTTACAGATAATTTTCCGTTTCTAACATCCGTTTCAGAATCTGCCACAAGCGTATAACTATATTCCATTCCGCTGGTAGTGTTCACAATTTTTATTTTAGAATGAATGAGCACCTTAGAGGTATCTAATTGCGATTCATCAATAATTCTAGCGTTTGAAATTACATTTTTTAATTTTGCAATCTTAAATTCTAAATGTGATTGTTCTTCTTTGGCTGCGTGATATTCTGCATTCTCACTCAAATCACCTTTATCTCTTGCATCTGCAATTTCTTGGGTAACTCTCGGTCTTTCTGCTTGTTCAAAATGAATTAATTCGTCTTTTAACTTTTTTAATCCCTCGGCTGTATAATATGATACTTCACTCATGTCTTTTAAATTTAAAAATCCCATTGCCGGAAAAGAGGAATGAGATTAGACCTCAAATATACAAAATATTTGTAAATTGCTTTCGTTTAAATGCAAGCACACTTAATATTTTATGAAATATTTATCACTAAATTTTAGAGACTCAAGGAAATGATTAAATAAATATCCCCTGCTTCACTTAACACTTGAATAAATTCAGTGCAGCGCCTGTTAAAGCATGACCACCAGTCTGCCAAGGCAGAATAAAACGAATAATTATAAAACATGAAAAAAATTGCTCTTTTAGCAGCCTTATTACTTTTTGTTTCTTGCCAAGATAACACAAGAATTAACAATTGTTTTCGGAATTTCTTAAATCCAATTTCCTTAGATTTAAACAATCCGCAGTTAAACGGTGTCTTAACCCCCACAGGTTTTTCGGCAATCAATGGAGGTTTGGCAGGAATTATTCTGTACAACGGCGCTACTTTGGGCTTTAAAGCATTTGACAGAAAATGTCCAAACTTTGATTGTAGCACGCCAATGTCTTTTGACGGTCAACGTTTAAAGTGCATTTGTGATGACACAGAATATAGTATTTTAACAGGAGAACCGCTACCACAAGGAACAGACACCTGTTTTGCCAGAGAATATTCGGTTTCTCAAAACGGAACATCTTTGCGAATTAGCAATTAGTTTTTCAAAATAGATACGTATTTTTGTAAAACAATACAATACTATTTTTCGTGAAAAACTACTTTTCTTCAGATTTTAAATTGGGCGTTCTTGGTGGCGGACAATTGGGCAGGATGTTACTTACCGAAACTCAAAAATTCGACATTTATACCCTCATTTTAGACCCTTCTGCAATAGCACCATGTGCCCAAATTTGCAACGAATTTCATCAAGGTGATTTAATGGATTTTGACACGGTATATAATTTCGGCAAAAAAGTAGACCTGCTAACTATTGAAATTGAAAATATAAATATTGATGCCCTCGATAAATTAGAAGAACAAGGCTTAGCGATTTATCCTACCCCAAAAACTTTACGCATCATACAAAACAAAGCAAGGCAAAAATATTTTTATACCGATCATCAAATTCCCACTGCAAAATTTTCTCATTATGCCTATTTAGAAGAATTGAAACACTCCTATGAAAATGGGGTTATTGAATTTCCATTTGTATGGAAATCAGCACAATTTGGCTATGACGGAAATGGGGTAAAAATTGTAAGAACTTTTGAGGATTTAACTAGTTTACCAAATTCCGAATGCATCATAGAAAGCTTGATTCCTTTTAAAAACGAATTGGCTGTCATTGTTGCAAGAAACGCTGCTGGAGAGACAAAAACATATCCGGTAGTAGAAATGGAATTTCATCCAGAAGCCCATCAGGTTGAATATGTACTTTGTCCGGCAAGAATTGATGAAAAAGTAGCGAAAAAAGCACAGGAAATTGCTTTAAAAGTAGTAGATTCTTTTAATTTTGTAGGCTTATTAGCTATAGAAATGTTTCAAACGGAAAATGACGAAATTTTAGTAAATGAAGTAGCTCCAAGACCTCATAATTCTGGCCATTATTCTATCGAAGCAAGTTATACCAATCAATTTGAACAACATTTGCGAAGTATTTTAAATCTTCCTTTGGGCAATACCGAAAGCAAAGTAGCTGGTATTATGGTAAACTTGGTGGGTTCAGAAAATTTTTCTGGCGATGTGGTTTATGAAAACATGGAAGAAATCTTAAAAATAGACGGAGTTACCCCACATATTTATGGTAAAAAACAAACACGTCCTTTTCGCAAGATGGGGCATGTAACTATTGTAAATCCAGACATGAACAAGGCAAGAAAAATTGCTCAAAAAGTAAAAGAAACGCTACGAGTCATTGCTAAATAACTCATTAAAAAGCCGAACTTATTACCGTTTTAATAATCCAATGAGCTGCTAAAATATTCAAACAAGTTTCGTATATAAAACAAAAACTATGGTAGGAATTATAATGGGAAGCGATTCAGATCTTCCAGTGATGCAAGAAGCAATCGATATTTTAGAAAGTTTCGATATCCAAATAGAAGTAGATATTGTTTCTGCACACAGAACCCCAGAAAAACTTTTTGATTATTCAAAAAACGCACATAAACGTGGAATAAAAGTGATTATTGCGGGCGCTGGTGGCGCAGCTCACCTTCCTGGAATGGTTGCTTCTATGAGTCCCTTGCCTATTATTGGGGTTCCTGTAAGAAGCAGCAATTCTATTGATGGCTGGGATTCTATTTTATCTATTTTACAAATGCCTGGAGGCGTTCCTGTAGCTACCGTTGCCTTAAATGGCGCAAAAAATGCAGGAATTTTAGCGGCACAAATTATTGGAACTTCAGACCAATGTGTATTAGATAAAATAATGACTTATAAAGAAGGTCTAAAATTAAAAGTAGAAAAAGCCTCTAAGAACCTTAGAAAATAATTCACGTAGCAGTTGGCGACTTCTTTCATAAGACCTTATTCGCATAAAAAAGACAACGAGTACAAACGTATTTAAACCATCTTGTTCCCTGTCTTCCGCAAACAGAGAACAAATGATTAAACATAAACGCACAAAAAAATGAATCCTTTATTACTAGATTTTAATACAGCCCCTTTTTCTAAAATTTCTTCAGATCATTTCAAACCCGCCATTAAAAAAGCCATTGAAATGGCGAAGGAAGAAATTGATCTCATTGTAAAGAACAGTGAAGCACCAACCTTTAAAAACACCATCGTTGCTTTAGAATTTTCAGGAGAAAAGCTCCATAGAATTACCAGTATTTTCTTTAATTTAAATTCTGCAGAAACCAGCGATGAAATTCAAAAAATTGCCCAAGAAGTTTCTCCTTGGCTTAGTGAATTTGGCAATGATATTACCTTAAACAAAGAACTGTTTACTCGCGTAAAAGCTGTTTTCAGCACCAAAGAAGCATTAGATCTAACGGTAGAACAGCAAATGTTGCTAGAGAAACAATACAAAGGATTTACAAGAAATGGCGCTAATTTAAATGACCAAGACAAAAACAAACTCAGAAAAATTGATGCCAACCTTTCTAAACTATCTCTTCATTTTGGTGAAAATGTCTTAGCAGAAACGAATGCTTTTCAACTGCATTTAACACAGGAAAAGGATCTTGAAGGTCTTCCAGAATCAACAAAAGAAGCCGCAGAGCACTTAGCCAAAGAACAACAAAAAGAAGGCTGGATTTTCACCTTAGATTACCCAAGTTATATTCCTTTTATGACCTATGCTAAAAACAGAGAATTGAGAAAAAAGCTTGCTATAGCTAATGGTGAAAAAGGATTTCAAGAAAATAAATACAACAATGAAAAAATTGTTTTAGAAATTGTAAATCTTCGTCATCAAAGAGCTAATTTATTAGGGTATAAAACCCATGCACATTTTGTTCTTGAAGAAAGAATGGCAGAAACGCCAGAAAAAGTAATTGAATTTTCCACTAATTTGTTAGCAAAAGCAAAACCTGCTGCGAACCGTGAATTTTCTGAATTAGAAACGTATGCAGAAAAGTTAGACGGCATTGACCAACTTCAAAAATGGGATGGCGCATACTATAACGAAAAGTTAAAGAAAGAAATTTTTGATTTAGATCAAGAGACTTTAAAATCTTATTTCAAATTAGAAAATGTAATTGAGGGAGTTTTTACCATTGCCCAAAAATTATACGATTTGAAATTTGAAGAAGTTTTTAACATAGATGCCTACCATAAAGAAGTAAAAACATATAATGTAACCGATTCCGAAAATAATTTTATCGCTGTTTTTTATGCCGATTTTCACCCAAGAAAAGGAAAAAGAAACGGTGCCTGGATGACTTCGTACAAATCACAGCAAATTAAAAACGGAATTAATGAACGGCCACATATTTCTATCGTTTGTAATTTCACAAAGCCAACACCTACAAAACCTTCCTTACTTACTTTTAATGAAGTAACTACCTTGTTTCATGAATTTGGCCATGCCCTTCACGGAATGCTGGCAAACACCACCTATAGTAGCCTCTCTGGAGCCTCTGTTTTTTGGGATTTTGTAGAATTGCCAAGTCAGATTTTAGAAAATTGGTGCTATGAAAAAGAAGCCTTAGAAATCTTTGCAAAACATTATAAAACGGGAGAAATTATTCCGATGAAATACGTTGAGAAAATTAAAGAATCGGCTAATTTTCATGAAGGAATGCAAACACTTCGTCAATTGAGTTTTGGCATCTTAGATATGAAATGGCACGGAAGTGAATCTCCAGAAAAAATCACTTCGATAAAAGATTTTGAGACCGAAGCCTTTGCAGGCACCAATCTATATCCAGATGTGTTAGAAAACTGTATGAGCACATCGTTTTCCCATATATTTCAAGGTGGATACTCTGCTGGCTACTATTCCTATAAGTGGGCAGAGGTATTAGATGCAGATGCGTTTGAATACTTTTTAGCAGAAGGAATTTTCAACAAAGAAGTGGCTACAAGATTCAAAGAACATATATTAACTAAAGGGGGAACAGAAAAACCAATGGAGCTATACAAACGTTTTCGTGGACAAGAACCCCAACCAGATGCTCTATTAAGGAGAGCAGGATTAATCTAGCAAATTGCATAAATTATCGGCGCCTTTATTGAATTAAAATTATTGTAGGGATTATAAAATATTTTATAGTCCCTTTTATCTTCATCGATTCATATTTAAAGCCTTATTTTCTCCACTTCCAAAGGGTGCTCTTACCTTTTGTTGCGTGTAATTTATTCTTTAATTTTATTTTCTTGCTCGACCATGACAGCAAGTCTCTAATGGGTTCTCTTCATCCTTCTTTAAAGTTCTCTTTTTTCGTTCAAAACATTTCTTTTTACTGTTCATCTCCTATTTCGACCGCTTAACAATAAAAACACTTTATTTAGCCGATTTAGTTTTTTAAAACAGAAAAAAATCTTTTTCTATTAACATAGGTTAAAAAGCAGGATTTTCACTCTTTTTCTGAATAATTCACAATACAAACATAAGTTATTCATTACAAATCATTTACGCGCTTATTCCTGTTTTATTTTTTGACACCCTACTTTTAGTATAATTTAAGTTTCACTAAAAATGGTGTACTCGTATATTATATATAGCCCCTACATTTGCCCTATCAAGCACGAATATTAGTCTTTTTCTAAATCCCTAAATTATGAAAAAATCACTGCTTATTTTTAGCCTTATAATAGTATCTGCATTTGGCTATAGTCAATCACCAATTACACTTTCTTTGCAGCAAGACGCACGTCTTTTGCTCGTTGGCGATCAAAGTGGAAATGATCCTTTAACGGCCAATCTTATGGCAAAAGTAGAGATTCCTATTTTTAAATTTAAAAAAAACCATCTTGCCATCTATCCTAGCGCAGAATACGCAGACCTTATAGGTGGGAAATTTGAACGCTATGCCCTTGGTATTGCCTATTCAGTAAAGAGCCTTTATGGCAAAATAGGCGCTGTTGCCTTTCTCGATTTGGGAAATATTTACAGACAATCTCAAGAGTTTTCTAGCTTTAGTCTTAGTGGAGAACTCAATTTTAAGCTAAACAACTCAATTCAATTTATTTGTACACAACAACTAACACAAAGAAAAGATCTAAAAGCTTTATACGATTCTCAAAACGAATATGTGATTAGTGGTTTTATTGGGTTGAAATTTTCTCTATAATTTTTTTTAGTTTCTTGCTATCGTTCCTCCCTACTCTTCCCTTCAATTTTTCACTAAAAACACCTTAACCAAAACAAGAAACTGATTAATAACGATGGGTTTTACCCTAAAAAAATAGGAAATTTTCTATCTGTATAGCAGGGGTAAATAAAGAACTAAGCCTTGTTTTTCTCTTCAATCCACTTGCTCATATATTTGGTGCTTTGCAAGCTTTGGTGCTGTAGCATGCCTCCTAAAAAATTCTGAGTGCGATGTGCTTTTATATTTTGCTGGATTTCTTGAATTCTGTCTATGAATAAAACCCCTACCGTTTCTCTATCATAGATTTGATTAATGATTTCAGTGCCGTTTTTTTGTGCAGTATCCCAAGCCACTTTATTGGTGTAAAGTTCAATGGCACGCTGAGAAAATTCCTCAAAATCATCGGTAATAAAACCATTCCAAGGAAGATTTTTATGCATTCCTTCTGCGCCTATTTCGGTGGTAATACTTGGTGTACCACAAAGCATCGCTTCCGTTAATTTTCCCTTGATGCCAGCACCAAAACGCAATGGAGCCAGCACCACTTTTACGTCCTCCATCACCTGATTGGGATTTGCCGTATAACCTTTTATTAAAAACCCTTCTTTTTTATTATGCAATTGCAGAATTTGTTGTGTTGGATACGCCCCATAAATGTGCAATTCGGCTTTTGGCAATACTTTTTTAATGAGTTTCCAAATGGTTTTTTTTAATAGTAGTACTGCATCAACATTTGGCGTGTGCAAAAAATTACCAATCATCGCAAAATGATTTCGCTCTTCAAAAGATTTCCACTGGTCTCTCTGAACTGTATCTATGGGATTTAATAAAAAAGGCAAATGGCAATAGAGTTTTTCGTTGATCTTAAAAACTTTTCGCAATAAATCCATTTCAAAAGTTGAAATGATTAAAGACAAATCGCAACGTAAAATAGCCGCCATTTCTCGTTTTGCAATGTCTGAATTCAGTAAGTCATCTAGAGAAAATTCTTTATTGTTTTTGAGGGCTGCTTCACGACTTTTTCGCAAGCAATGCAAATCTTCTGTATCTAGAACTCGCAATGCATTTGGGCAATTTTCTATTACACGCCAACCAAACTGCTCTTCCATCATAAAACGGTCAAAAAGCACGATACTTGGCTGCATTTTTATAATAAAATCGTCAAAAGATTTCGCATTTAACTCGATGGACATTTCAGCAACGTTGATGCTTGTTAAATCCATTGCCTTTTCTCCCTTTTGCGCAGGGGAAGCAAAAGTAATCTGCCAATTCTGGATTAAAAACTGTTCAATAATTTGCAACATCCGTGAACCAGCGGCAGATGAATTGGGCGCTACCCAAACATAACCGATAATTAAAACAGTTTGTTTTTTCAATTATTTGGTCTTTAGTTGTTGGGTGTATGCTGCCTGAACTTCTTTGGCCCAGTCTACCATTTCTTTAATTTGTTCATTTGTTAAATTTGCCTCTGCATGTGCCCAAGTATATGAGTTTAATGGCATTTCTCTTTCTGCAACTTCTTCATGCAACTCATGTATTTTATGTTCTTTTCGCTTTAAAGAATAGCTCGCCCATTCCGAAAAATTCAGATGCTTTTTTCCGTCTTTCACATGTTCTGCCAACCAGTAGTTTACAGGTGTAATATTGTTATACCAAGGATATTTTGTAACCTCCGAATGACAATCAAAACAAGTAGATTTCAAAATTTTATGCACCTCTTCTGGTGGTTTTGTTTCCTCTACAAAAGCGACTAACGAACTCAAATCACCTTCATTTTTTTCTGGACCAAAAAACTGCGCAATAACAAAGATTAATAATAGGAATACCGCTATTTTTTTTAGAATTTTCATGGGTTGATTGTTTTAAGTTTTAAAGATAGCAAATCTAATCAAATCTTCCTTTTTTTGGTAAAAATAACCGTATTTTTGTTTTAAATTTTATAAAATGAAGTACGATATTATTGTGATTGGTTCTGGTCCTGGCGGATATATTGCTGCCGTAAGAGCTTCTCAATTAGGTAAAAAAGTAGCGATTATAGAAAAATATGCAACCCTTGGAGGCACCTGTTTAAATGTAGGGTGCATTCCTTCAAAAGCATTATTAGATTCTTCTCATCATTACTACGATGCTGTACATCACTTTGAAGAACATGGAATTTATGTAGAAACTCCAAAAATTGATTTTGGAAAAATGATAGAAAGAAAAGCAAAAGTGGTAGAACAAACTACGGGTGGAATTAAATACCTAATGGATAAAAACAAGATCGATGTTTTTGAAGGTTTGGGTTCTTTTGTTGATAACACGCATGTAAAAATCACCAAAAATGATAACTCCGAAGAAACCATTGAAGGAGAAAACATCATTATTGCAACAGGTTCAAAACCGTCTAACCTGCCCTTTATAACCATCGATAAAGAAAGAATTATCACTTCAACGGAAGCCTTGAAATTAACGGAAATACCCAAAAATTTACTCGTGATAGGCGGAGGCGTTATTGGTTTAGAATTAGGCTCTGTTTACAAACGTTTAGGCACTAATGTTACGGTGATAGAATATATGGACAAAATTGTTCCAGGGATGGATGCTGATGTATCTAAAGAATTACAAAAAGTATTAAAAAAACAAGGCATCAAGTTTGCCACTGGCCATAAAGTAAATGCGGTCTCTAGAAAAGGAACAGAAATAACCGTCAAAGCAACAGATAAAAAAGGTAAAGAAGTAGCTTTTACCGGTGATTATTGTTTGGTTTCTGTGGGTAGAAAAGCCTATACAGCAGGCTTAGGATTAGAAAAAGTGGGCATAGAGGTTAATGAGCGCGGACAAGTTGCGGTGAATTCGCATTTACAAACAAACATTAAAAATGTTTATGCCATTGGCGATGTAGTAAAAGGCGCGATGCTTGCACACAAAGCCGAAGAAGAAGGCGTTGTTGTGGCAGAATTTTTAGCTGGAGAAAAACCACATATTAACTATAATTTAATTCCTGGCATTGTATACACGTGGCCAGAAGTTGCCGCAGTTGGTAAAACAGAAGAGGAATTAAAAGAAGCGAACGTAGATTACAAAGCGGGCAAATTTTTAATGAGAGCCCTAGGAAGATCTCGCGCTAGTGGAGATATCGACGGTTTTGTAAAAGTACTCGCCGATAAAAAAACAGATGAAATTTTAGGCGTTCATATGGTTGGCGCACGCGTTGCCGATTTAATTATGGAAGCTGCAGTTGCAATGGAATATAGAGCATCGGCAGAAGATTTGGCAAGAATTTGCCATGGGCACCCTACCTATTCTGAAGCGGTAAAAGAAGCGGCAAAAGCTGCCTGGGACGGCAAACCTTTAAATGCTTAAAAGGAATTCTACACATTACTAAAAAGAACTGTTTTTAAAATAAAAACAGTAAAGTGCTTTTTAAAAACTAATAAACCCTCATAAAACCCTTATAAATTTTAATATTTATAAGGGTTTTTGTTATACCAATTTTTGGTTTTTAACTATGAAAAATACTATTATATTATTTATTTTAATGGCTTCCTACTTCTGCTCTTTCGGACAGAAAAAAGATTCCATTGATTTAAAAAACGGAATCGACAAACCAAGCATGTTAACCATTCATCATTTTGGCCTATTTTCTGCAAGAATCAATCAAAACTTTAAAGCATATGCCCCAGAAAGAGCGACCCTAAATTTTTCTCTGTCTAGCGCCAACACGTTTCATCCTTTTGTTGAAATGTATATCCCCGACGACGAAATCACTAGAAACCAATTAAGACAAGAAATTTGGTATAACAGGCACTTTTTTATAGATCAAGAAACTACCCCTGCAGCGTATTCAAATATCATTATAGATGCCGTTTTTAGAAATTTACGTATCGATTTTAATACCAAAATTACTAAAAACACTGAACTCGGAATTACGCTTCGCTCCTATTTAGTTACCAAAGGGAAATATCCTTTTTCTGTTTTCACCAGTGATGAAGGCATTGAATGGTTTCATAGCAATATTGCCGGCGGAGAAGATCCCTTTGGAAGAAGATATTATGGTTTAAATCAGGTTAATGTAAAATACACAGACAGAAATGGAGGTGTTTTAGAACTTCACCAAAACGATTTTATTTTTGCTGGCATTGAATTAAATCATTTCTATTACCCAGATTTTATTGCGCTAAAAAAACAACATATTTATATGAATTTTGGCTCACATTTAGGCTTTAACACCTCAAAATATAATCCTTCCCTTGATCTTGGTTTTTCTGGAAATGCCCTCAAGGAATGGCAATTAAACGATACCCACGAAATTAGAGCTGCCTTTGGAGCATCCATTTTACGCAAAAATCTCATCAATTTCAACTCAGTTATTGACTTGGGAAACAACCCTTTTTTAGCCAGTCACGAAACGATGTTCGAATATACAACGTATACTAGAAAAGGAAATTATCATTCGGTTGCTTTAAATTACCAGTTTCAAACCAGTTTTAATAAGAAAGCAGAAGCAGACTATTACGAATTAGTTGGTAAATGGAAAGAAATTCATTCCGGATGGCAACACGGGTTTGAACAATTATATAAAAATCAATCTGCTTGGAATTGGATGTACACTTATGGCCGTAAAAACTACTTATTTTCTATCTATATAAAAGAAGATTTAGCAGTAAATAATGCGCCAGATATACAAACAGGAATCAACTTAAAAATTCCGGTTTCCCGAAAATAAGAATTGTATTTTTACCCATAATATGCAAAGAACTATCAAAACGTTTTCGGTTGAGAAAATTGCCGATTTTAAACACCATTTATTATCTTGGACACAACAGTTTGACGTAGCTGTTTTATTAGATTCTAATAACCAACCACAGCAATACTCTTCGTTTAATTGTGCGCTAGCGGCAGACGAATTTACCTCGATAAAAACCGATTACCATCAAGCTTTTGAGAAATTAAAAGAATACCAGACCGTTACAAAAGATTATATTTTTGGCTATATTTCATATGATGTTAAAAATGATGTTGAACGTGTTTCTTCCAATAATTTTGACGGATTAGAGTTTTCCGATTTGTATTTTTTTCAACCAAAAAAATTAATTTTTATTAAACAAAACAAGGTCGAATTTCATTATTTACCCCTCGTGGATGACGAAATTGAAATCGATTTTAAAACCATTTCTTCTTTTTCGGTTAGAGGAAAATCGCACGATGCAAATAAAAAGAAACATCTAGATACCGCAATTAATGACAAGGATCTAAAAAGCATCAAAATAAAACTGCGTCTTCACAAAGAGACCTATCACAAAAAAGCAACCACTTTACTAGAACATATTCATCGAGGAGATCTTTACGAAGCCAATTTTTGCCAAGAATTTTACGCAGAAAACGCAACAATAAATCCGCTAGAAGTATTTGCACATTTAAACAAAATTTCTGAACCTCCCTTTGCCGTATTCTTAAAAATTGATCATCAGTATTTATTATCGGCTTCTCCAGAAAGATATATTAGGAAAGAACAACATAAAATCATTTCTCAACCCATAAAGGGTACTGCTAAGCGATTAATTAGTCACATTGATGATGAAAAAATAGCCTCCGAATTACAACGAGATGAAAAAGAACGAGCTGAAAATGTGATGATTGTAGATTTAGTGCGAAATGATATCTCTAAAATCGCAAAAAAAGGAACCGTACATGTAGAAGAATTGTGCAAGGTCTATTCCTTTAAACAAGTACATCAATTAATTTCTACCGTAGTGTGTGAAATTGAAGAAAAAACACATGCTGTTGATGTTTTAAAACAAACCTTCCCAATGGGCAGCATGACTGGAGCTCCAAAAGTATCGGCCATGAAAATTATTGAACGTTTAGAGGAAACCAAACGAGGCTTGTATTCTGGAACGGTAGGTTATTTTACCCCAGAAGGCGATTTTGATTTTAATGTAGTAATTAGAAGCATTTTGTACAACGAAGAAAAAAAGTATGTTTCCTATTCGGTGGGTAGTGCCATTACAGCGAAATCTACGCCAGAAAAAGAATACCAAGAATGCTTATTAAAGGCAAAAGCCATGAAATATGTTTTATTAAATTCGAAGCCGTTTTCATCATAAATACGCCCCAGATACACTATTAAAAATAGAAGAAGGTAGCGCCTTCTTTTTTGATTATTAATTTGCAATGGTTCGCTCTTTTATTTGGCTAAGAAGCAAATCCTATTTTGCCCTCGAAACAATAAAAAAACGCACTGAAGATCTAAAAGAACTTCGCTAGAAATAATATTCTGATTAATTATATTTACCAAATGATTCTAGACCCCAAAGAAAAATTTCAAAAAACCTTAGAAGGTTTAACTGAAACACCCACCGAACAAAATATGTTTAACAAATTTTTAGAAATGTATCCGGCAGAATGGAAACAGCTAAAAATAACATTTTCTAAATTTAAACGAAGTAAGCAGTTTGGTAAAACAATCCCATTAGCAAAACCCGAACAATCTTTGCGCAAAGAAATAAGAATTTGGCTTCAAAAACAGTAATTGGTTGCTCAAAAAGAACATAAATATGACTCTTTTGGAATGCCCCCAATCTGCGTAAAGAAGAGTTGATGCCCCGTCTTAAGAAATGAATACCGCATAAAATATATGATTTTAGCATTTTAAAGCCATATAATATTCAATCTTAGATTAAAAATTAAACTTTTCAATAAATTAATAAAACTGTTTGAGAACCCTTATCCTTGGTTTAATTACATTATTTTTGAAAAAAAATGTTACTGGATTTTAAAAATCATCTCGACAATCATTTTCCCTTTTTATCGGAAAAAAAACTACTCATTGCCATTTCTGGCGGAATTGACAGTATTGTTTTAAGCCATTTGTTGCATGAATTAAAATATGATATTTCTTTTGCGCATTGCAACTTTAAATTACGCGGAAAAGAAAGTGATGATGATGAAATTTTTATTACTAATTTAGCCAAAGAATTTGGTGTAAAACTCTATGTAAATCATTTTGAAACAGGAATCTACGCCAAAAAAAACAAGCTATCCATCCAACTAGCAGCGAGAAAATTGCGCTACCAATGGTTTAAGAACGTTTTAAAAGAAGACCACTTCGATTTTATTATTACGGGGCATAATACCAATGATAATTTAGAGACTTTTTTGATCAATTTATCACGTGGAACAGGTTTAGAGGGCCTCATTGGAATTCCGCCCATTAACCAAGAAGTTGTTCGCCCTTTGCTGGCTTTTTCTCGGGAAAATATTTTTATGTATGCCATTAAAAATGCGATTACATGGAGAGAAGATAAAAGTAACGCATCTATAAAATACATCCGAAATAAAGTTCGCCATAAAGTATTGCCTATTTTAATGGAAATAAATCCCAACCTCCTAGATTCATTTAAAAATACACTAAATCACCTAAATGAAAGTCAAGAAATTGTTAACGAAAAGGTCGATGAGGTTGCCTCAGAAATCATTCAAAAAGATGCCACCGGAATTTTTAAGATTAACATAAAAGCACTGGATAAGGTATCAAATAGTAAAGCGTATTTGTATCAAATTTTAAAGGATTTTGGCTTTACAGAATGGAATGACGTTTTCGATCTATTAAAAGCCCAGTCTGGCAAGCAATTATTTTCGAGAGAATATCGATTAATTAAGGATCGCAAATTTCTAATTTTAATAAGAATTGACGTGCATTCCATCGATCAAACAGTGCATGAAATCAAAGAAAATGACAAGCAAATTTCAAAGCCAATACGCTTAAAACTAGAGGAAGTAGCCGAAGAAGACGAGATAGAAAAGACTATTATTTATGTAGACAAAGCCTTACTTAAATTTCCATTAAATGTAAGGAAGTGGGAATATGGCGACCACTTCTCCCCTGCTGGCATGCAAGGAACAAAAAAAATCAGTCGTTTTTTTAAAGACCGAAAATTATCTATCTTAGATAAAGAAAACATCTGGCTGCTGGTTTCCAGTGATAACGAAATTATCTGGGTAATTAATTACCGGCAAGACCAACGTTTTATGACCACCAAATCGAGTAAAAATATTTTAAAAATAGCTACTTACAAATGAAAAAACTTATTTTAATTCTTGTTATAATCTCCTCCACCATGGGGTTTTCTCAATCTGCCGAAAAGCCTATTGCTTGGCAAACCGCTGTAGAAAAAATTTCTGACACCCAATATGATTTAATTATCACCGGAACAATTTTAAACGAGTGGCATTTATATTCTCAATACAATCCAGAAGACGCTTCACTTCCCTTAGAAATTTCTTTGGGCGAAAATGAAACAAATTTTAAGTTGCTAGGCAAAGCGAAAGAAAGCGACACTCACAAAGAATACAGTGATGTTTGGGAAAAAGAAGAAATTTATTTTAAAGACAAGGCAATAATAACCCAGCGAATTGAGCTTAGTAATAAAAAAATTACTACTGTAAAATTGAATCTTTTCGCACAAGTGTGCAAACAAGTTTGTATAACTATTGATGAATCTTTTACTTTTTCTCTAGATGGAGCATCTATAGAAAACGAAGTGATCGTTTTAGATGAAAAAAGCGTACTATTAAATGAAAAATTGCGATTAAAACTCAGCAACACCTCCCTTTTAAAAGGTGATACCGATATTAGTTCCAGCAAAGTAAGCAACCTGTTTAATATCTTTTTTCTTGGGTTTATCGGAGGCTTACTAGCCCTGCTAACCCCCTGTGTTTTTCCAATGATTCCGCTTACGGTTTCTTTTTTCACCAAACAATCTCAGTCTAAAAGCAAAGGAATTAGCAATGCCATTTTATATGGGCTGTTTATTGTTTTCATTTATATATTATTAAGTCTTCCCTTTCACTTTCTAGACGGTTTAAATCCAGAAATTCTCAATACTATTTCAACCAATGTATGGTTAAATATTTTCTTTTTTGTGGTGTTAATATTCTTCTCCTTTTCGTTCTTTGGATATTATGAAATTACCTTACCAAGTTCTTGGGGAAATAAAATGGATAATGCCTCTAGCATTGGAGGAATTATAGGGATTTTCTTTATGGCTCTAACCTTAGCCATTGTTTCATTTTCTTGTACAGGACCTATTTTAGGCTCCTTATTAGCGGGCTCTTTAACCTCCGATGGAGGCGCCATGCAATTAACTGCTGGAATGACAGGTTTTGGATTCGCTTTAGCACTGCCTTTTGCTTTATTTGCCTTGTTTCCAAGCCTCTTAAATTCGCTACCCAAATCTGGTGGATGGTTAAATACCACCAAAGTAGTTTTAGGCTTTTTCGAATTAGCCTTGGCCTTTAAATTCTTATCAAATGCCGATTTAGTAGCGCATTGGGGTATTTTAAAGCGTGAAGTATTTATTGGTCTTTGGGTCGTGATTTTTATTGGCTTGGCCTTGTATTTATTTGGAAAAATTAAATTCCCTCATGATTCACCTCTTAAAAAAATCTCGTTTCCAAGAATTTCATTTGGAGTTTTAGTCACTGCTTTTATCATTTATTTAATCCCTGGAACCTTCAAAACGCCTACTTCAAGTTTACAACTACTAAGTGGTTTTCCTCCACCACAATTTTACAGTATTTACGAACAAGAAAACGATTGCCCTTTGGGCTTAAATTGTTATAAAGATTTTGAACAAGGCCTAGCGGCTTCTGCAGCCCAAAACAAACCCATCTTATTAGATTTCACAGGTTGGGCCTGTGTAAATTGCCGAAAAATGGAAGAAAATGTATGGAGTGAAAAAGACGTGTATACATTATTAAAAGAAAATTACATTATCATTTCTTTATATGTAGACGACAGAAAAGAACTTGAAAAAGACCAACAATTTTATTTTTTAAAAGACAATGGAAAAACAAAAAAAATAAAAACTGTTGGCGATAAATGGGCCACTTTTCAAACGATAAACTTTAAAACAGCTTCACAACCTTACTATGTTTTACTAAACGCAGATTTAAAAGTTTTAGCAACACCTCGCCAATATACCAACAAAAGGGATTACTTACAGTGGTTAAAAACAGGTTTAGAAACCTATAAGAAGGAATGAAAGTTTTTAAAAATATACAACGTTTTCGTAAATAAATAGCTATATACTAAACAAAAACCTCTTTACCTAAAGGGGTTTTTTGTAATTTCACTATTCTAAAACTTAAGAAAATGGCTGTTTTACCCAAACTTACAAGATTTAATGAAAATGTATTAACAAGATACCAAATTTACAATAGCATTTTCATGACCCTTCCTTTTGACACCATTAGCAATACGGGTGTTTTACTTCCATTGTTTCACGAGGTATGTAAAAAAGGCTTTGCTAGAGGAGAAAATCCTACAGAAATTGTAGAAGCTTTCTTTAAAAAATACCAAGAAAACCCATCTGAAGAAGAAAAGAAAAATTTACTTTTTAGGTTTATACAATATATAGAACGACAAGTTGTCTTATTTGATGCCATTGAAGACTCTGCTTTTCAAGCAGTAAACAATATGGACGGGATTGGCACCCTAAGAAGTTCACAAGAAACGGCAATTTTAGACGGGAAAAAGGAGGCCTTAAAATCTTATTTAGAAGAATTTAAAGTGCGAATTGTATTAACGGCGCATCCCACTCAATTTTACCCAGGCAATGTTTTAGGAATCATTACCGATTTGGATAAAGCCATTCAAAACGATAATTTATTACTTATTAAAAAACTCTTAGCCCAATTAGGTAAAACACCCTTCTTTAAGAAAGAAAAGCCTACGCCTTTTGATGAAGCGGTGAGTTTAATATGGTACTTAGAAAATGTCTTTTATCATTCTGTAACCAGCATATATAATTATGTGCAAGACCATATTTTTGATGGCGAAACCATTGAAAATGAAATTATTAATTTAGGCTTTTGGCCGGGCGGAGATAGAGATGGAAATCCTTTTGTAACCACAGAAATAACTTTAAAGGTTGCCGAAAGATTGCGCCAAACTATTTTAAGAAATTACTACAGAGATATTAGAAACTTAAAAAGACGTTTCACCTTTGATGGGGTTCATGAAATCTTAACCAAGATAGAAAAAAGGTTGTACAAGCACGTGATTAAAAGTTATACTGAAGTAAACTTCTCACAAAAAAAATTACTAGAAGAATTAGAGGCTGCAAAAGAAATTGTGATCAATAAACATCAATCTTTATTTATAGATGAGTTAAACGATTTTATTAATAAAGTGCATATTTTCGGGTTCCATTTTGCCACCTTAGATATTAGACAAGACAGCCGCGTGCATCACAAAGCGTTTACTCAAATTGTTAGAGATTTATCAAATACAAATGCGAATATTTTTCCAAAAAATTATTTAGAATTATCTGAAGTAGATCAAATTGAAATTTTATCAACCATTAAAGGGGAAATTAATCCAAAAATGCTCTCTGATGAAATGTCTATCAAGACCATAGAATCTATTTACGCCTTAAAAGAAATCCAAAAAAGAAACGGAGAACGAGGCGCCAACCGGTATATTATTAGCAATAACCAAACGGCTCTAAATGTAATGGAAACTTTTGCGATGCTCAATTTATGTGACTTTGAAGATGTTTTACCGGTAGATGTTATTCCGCTTTTTGAAACGGTAGATGATTTACAGAATGCAGCGACTGTAATGCGAATTTTGTACACAAATAAAGCCTATAGAGAACATGTAAAGAACAGAAAAGACAAGCAAACCATTATGTTAGGTTTTTCTGACGGCACCAAAGATGGTGGCTATTTAATGGCAAACTGGGGGATTTTTAAAGCCAAAGAAGCCTTAACATCAATTTCTAGAGAATTTGGTATTGGAGTTATTTTCTTTGATGGACGAGGTGGACCGCCAGCGCGTGGTGGCGGAAAAACACACCAGTTTTATGCTTCTTTAGGCCCAACCATTGAAGATAAAGAGATTCAGCTAACCGTTCAAGGGCAAACGATTAGTTCAAATTTTGGAACCGTAGATTCCTCTCAGTACAACTTAGAACAATTATTAAGTTCTGGTATTAAAAATGAAATGTTTACCAAAGATCAGTTAAGCGATTCACATCGAGTTTTAATGGATGATTTGGCGGAAACGAGTTATAAAACCTATGTTAATTTTAAAAATCACCCACAGTTTTTACCGTATTTAGAAAAAATGAGTACCCTAAAATACTATGCCAAAACCAATATAGGAAGTAGACCGAGCAAGCGTTCTCAAAGCAGTGAGTTTAACTTTTCTGATTTACGCGCCATACCCTTTGTAGGAAGTTGGAGTCAATTAAAACAAAATGTTCCCGGGTTTTTTGGTGTGGGAACCGCCCTAAAAAAATACGAAGAAGCAGACCGATTTGATGAAGTGATTGAATTTTACAACGCCTCCGATTTCTTTAAAACCCTGCTAGAGAACAGCATGATGAGTTTAACCAAATCGTTCTTTGAACTTACCGCTTATATGGCAGAGGATCCTGTTTTTGGTCCTTTTTGGACATTAATTTTTGAAGAGTACAAAACAACCAAACGCTTATTGTTAAAATTAACTGGGCATACAGAATTAATGGAGAACTATCCTGTAGGGAAAGCCTCTATTGAAGTGAGAGAAAATATTGTTTTACCTCTTATTACCATTCAGCAGTTTGCTTTAAAAAGTATTCAAGAATTACAGGCAACTCCGGGAAACGAAAAAGAAATCGAAGTTTTCGAAACCATGGTAATGCGCTCGTTATTTGGGAATATCAATGCCAGTAGAAATTCTGCGTAAGGCACGATTTTTAAGTATTTACTTTTTCTCTATCTTTAAGCGAAGAGAAAAACAGGCGTATAAAAGTCTATACTTCCACTGTTTTCGGCATTGAAGCCAACAGTATTACAGTGGAAGTAACTAAAGATAAAGGAATGGGCGATTCTTTTCTGTGATCACCAGAGAATGGTTAATCCTAGCCCTCGAATTCTTGCAGCCTTCAATACTATACATGCCCGTATGATTATGGAAGAAATCAATCGATGGAAGATCGCTTTTCAAAATACACTTGATTTTCCTGGTTGCGATATGCTTCATGAAAAGACTTTAATGTACCCGGTTTTGTGAACTTGTGGATATAATCTAAATACGAATAGTAACTTTCCATAATAACCTCATCGTGATAGGTTTGCGTCCACCCTTTAGCACTGTAAAACATAGCCAAATCCTGTTTGAGTTTAACAGCTAATATGTACTTCATATTACCCGAACTACTAATGTTTTGAAAGGCTGTTTTATTTTTTTCGAATGTTAACAGGAGGCCTGTATAAAAAAGGGCTTTTCGTAATTTTACAGTATCTATTTCTTCAAGTTCATCATTCGCGAAATCTTGGAGATATTGCCCATATTCATTTGCTTCCTTCATCTTTACCACAAACTCTTTTAACCTTTCATTATCGCCTAACAACGCTGTTTTAAGTTCTTGAAGATTTACCTTAAGTCTCTCTCTTGTTTTACGGTTTTCATTCCAATTATTAATACTTAAAGCAAAGAGAATACCAATAATCACTAAAATTATTTCACCAAAAGCATATTTTAGATATTTTTGTTTGTTCCCTGTACTTCCGGCAGGCGGTATTTTCTCCATAAGATTATATCGTATTTTTCGAAATAATTTTGCCATTTGATTATTGTTCGGTTATCATGAAGTAAAACCCTATTATACACAAGAAGTTAGATTTCATAAATATGAACCTTTCGGTTTATTATTGAATTTTATATTTTAACAAAAAAAAACAAACCTAAATCTGCGCTCTCCCACATTCCTAATTTCTTTTACTTTAGCACATTTTTAAAATATAAATCCTATGTAAGCAAAGGCAAATGAGATACTCATTCAGAAACACTGGAGCGATGGAAATCTATAAAAACTCAGGGTCTTTAACCTCGCTTTAAAGTGATGGCATTCTTCTATACATATGATAAAAGAAACTTCAATAATAAAGTCTATTTATTGACAGAAAGCATTCTTCCAAAAATTACACACTACGTAAGAGCGTCTTCGGCATTCTGTTCAAAAGAAGTAACTAAAAATAAATAAAGTAGTTACTTTATCTGTCTATCTTCTTGTTTTTTTATTTGTCAAACCTCCACAGATGTTAAGCTGCATATAGCCCCCCAAATAGTCCTGAACTTAGGCATCAAAAACTCATTAGGACGCTATATGCCCCTAAAATGAAGTTCAAAACAATAAATATTCAGTATGTTTGTAAAATATGAAAAAAACATTACTCTTAATTGGTTTCATTACAATGTTCTCTTGTGGTGAAGGTAATGGTAATCATGATCCTGACATGATTGCCGCCGCTTGCGAAGACGAAACTTGTGCAAAAGTTATTGAATTAGAAAAAAGAACACAACCAACAGGTTCTGGCCAACAATTTCTTTGGTATTGGAAAATGGAAGAGGTATGTTCCGGGGAATCTTTTTGGAGTAAGTCCATGAGCAGTACTACTCCATTAATAGGGGCTATTATTTGTAGAGACAATTGGATTAAAGAATAATTTAGCGCTATTTTCTACACCCCAAAACATACACCTTTCATACGTTAAAAGTACTATTCTAAATTTTAAACAATCCGTTTGAGCGTTGAAATATAAATGATAGCGTTCCCTTAACTTCTAATAAGAGAACCCAAAGCCTTATTTTTAAGTAGCTAATTTTTTCTCTATCTTTAAGCAAAGAGAAAAAAACATGCTTATAAAAGTTTATGCTTCAGCCGTTTTCGGCATTGAAGCCACTACTATCACAGTGGAAGTAAATATAGATAAAGGAATTGGCTATCACTTGGTGGGTTTGCCAGACAAGGCTGTAAGTGAAAGTTCGTATCGCATTTCTGCGGCCTTAAAAAACAATGACTATCACTTTCCTGGAAAAAAAATAACCATCAATATGGCCCCTGCCGATTTGCGTAAAGAAGGCGCCGCCTATGATTTAACCCTAGCCATCGGAATTCTTGCGGCCTCCAATCAAATAAGTGCTGCGAATATTGAAGACTATATCATTATGGGAGAAATCTCTCTGGACGGCAGTTTACAGCCCATTCGCGGGGTCTTACCCATGGCTATTAAAGCACAAGAAGAAGGCTTTAGCCATATCATTGTGCCAAAAGAAAATGCCAATGAAGCGGCTATAGTAACTGGTTTGGTGGTTTTAGGGGCTCAAAACATCATGGAGGTAATACACCATCTCGAGGGAAAAATTCTTATAGAACCTAACGTTGTAGACACCAAGGCTGAATTTTATAAACAGATTGATTTTCCAGAATTCGATTTTTCGGATGTAAAAGGGCAGGAATCCATTAAACGTTGCATGGAAATTGCTGCCGCTGGCGGACATAATATTATTCTCATTGGACCACCAGGATCGGGAAAAACCATGTTGGCAAAACGCTTACCCTCTATTTTACCACCTATGACTTTGCAGGAAGCTTTAGAAACTACTAAAATTCATTCTGTAGTAGGCAAAACAAAAAATAACGGACTGCTCTATCAACGTCCTTTTAGGAGCCCACATCACACTATTTCAGATGTTGCCCTCGTGGGTGGGGGACAATATCCGCAGCCTGGAGAAATTTCCTTATCACACAACGGAGTTCTTTTTCTAGACGAACTCCCCGAGTTTAAAAGAACGGTTTTAGAAGTGATGAGACAACCCTTAGAAGACAGAGATGTAACTATTTCGCGTGCAAAATTTACCGTCACCTATCCCTGTAGTTTTATGCTGGTAGCCAGCATGAATCCGAGTCCATCTGGCTATTTTAATGATCCCAATTCTCCTATGACCTCTTCACCGCAAGAAATGCAGCGTTATTTAAGTAAAATATCAGGCCCCTTATTGGATCGAATCGACATCCATATAGAAGTAACCCCTGTGCCCTTTGAGAAGCTTTCTGAAGAACGAAAAGGAGAAAGTAGCCTAGACATTAGAAAACGTGTTACGGCGGCTAGAGAAACTCAATCACTGCGTTTTGAAGCCTTTGAAAACATTCACTACAATGCCCAGATGAATGTAAAGCAGATTAGAAAATTTTGTAAACTATCTGAAGAGAGCAATAGCTTGCTAAAAACCGCCATGGAAAAGCTCAACTTATCTGCTAGGGCCTATGACCGAATTTTAAAAGTTTCTAGAACCATTGCCGATTTAGCCGATAGCCCCCATATTTCTCCAGATCATATTGCAGAAGCCATTCAATACAGAAGTCTAGATAGAGACGGTTGGTTGGGGTAATATGATAATGAATAAATAATCATAGAACAAGGGAGCTATTTGAAAACTTTTTATGTTCAATTTTCTAAAGCACATTAATAGTAAAATTAGTAGAAATCGCATCATTTAATTCATCATCACATAATAAGATTAATTCTTCTAATTTACGCACTCCTGCACGTCCGTCAGTAATATATCTGTAAAAGGAAGACCAACCAGTTCTTACTCCATAAAGGTCTCCATAGACACACTCCAAGTAGTATCTCATTTAGGGTCTTTCCCTTTGCGAAGGGTACACTAGTGCTTCTCTGATTTTTTAACGGCATCAAAACTTTTTCCGACAATCCATCTTTCACCGATCCATAATTACGCCATTTCTTTATAACAACTTTACGCCATTTTAAAGTTAAATCAATGGTTGCTTATGAAGCATCAGAAGGCAAATAGCAAGGTGGTTTTTTTCATGGTATTTTAAATATTTTTTTATTTTTTAATAATCTTAATAGTTACGGGTACCTCCAACTGTACTTTTGCCAAATAGATTCCTATTGGCTGGTTTTTAATATTTAAATTAACTTTCCCATAACTTACAGGATACTTCTTTTGTGAAATTAATTGCCCATGGATATTGTAAATGACAATAGATATTTCCTTCTCTGAAATAGGCACTGTGATTTCAATAATGCCATCACTCGGATTCGGATATGCTAGCACAGAGTCTGCATCATTCATCACCACATCATCAACATGAAGAGTTGAACTATTAGAAATAATGATACTTATGTTTTCGGTAGCTATAGTTGATAAAATACCATTTCTCGCTGTAATTGGTGTAATCACAATACTTTTATCACCATCGTCAGCATTGCTCTCTCCAGTAATCGATTTTTTTGTTCGCGAAGAGATTGCTGTAGAAGTACTTGAAGTATCATCTAGAGCGGTAATTGTTAAAGCGCCTGTAGTTTCTCCTGCAGGAATTGTGATTTCTGGATAGTACTGGTATTTTCGAATGCGATTATTATATTTATCTGACACATATACATTCATTTTAGCACTTACGTGAACATTACGAACTCTAGCCGAGCCCTCTATTGTAGTCCATTCTGTATCGCCTACTTCCTTTTTTTGAATCCGTTGATTGTAAGTATCTGCAATATAAACACCTTCTGAGGTATCTATAAAAATATCTTCAGGATGACTCAATTGATTGGCAGCACTGCCTTGTCCATTACCTCCAGCAATCGTAGTTCCTTCCGTAGCTCCTGACTCCCATTTTTGAATGCGATGATTTTTTGTGTCTGCCACATAAACGTTTCCTAAGTCATCTATAGAAACACCATGAGGGTTATTCAATTGATTGGCAGCCTCTCCTTGGCCATTACCTCCAGCAACTGTAATTCCTGATGCAGCGCCTGGAGTCCATTTTTGGATCCGGTGGTTATAAGTGTCTGCAACGTAGACATTTCCTGATAGATCCACATGAATTCCTATTGGATTGTTTAATTGATCTGAATTTTCACCTTGCCCATTACCTCCGGCAACAGAAATTCCTGAAAATTCACCCGAACTCCATTTTTGGATCCGATGATTTTTTGAATCAGCTATATAAATATAGTCATCAGCAGTTACAGAAATACCTCTGGGCTCAACAAATGCATTCGGAGTATTTCCCATTTCTTCAGTTCCTGCTACAGTGCTTCCCTCTGTAGCTCCTGACGCCCATTTTTGAACACGTTGGTTGAATTGATCTGCTACATATAGATTATCTGCTGTATCTACAAAAATTCCTGCAGGTGCATTAAATTGACTGGAACCTGTTTGACCATAAAAGGAGGAACCACTCCGTTTAGCCCCAGCAACAGTAAAGGCTTCGCCTTTAGAACTAAAATCAACAACATAGTCATCTATAAATGTAGCTGTACCAAATACATCAAGCTCAATGGTTGTTGGCATTGAAGTTGGCGCACTTATCGTTGCCGTAACAATTGAAACACCCCCATTTTCTTCAATATTTGTGTCATCAACAATAATGGAGGTGACAGTAGGAGCATCTTTACTCAATAAATTCAAAGTAGTGGTCTCTGAAGCCGTGGTTGCATTGGTCAATCCTGAATTAACAGTCAATACAATGGTTTCCGCGATCTCTATATCATCATCATTCAAGCCCTTGGTACTGACTGTAAGATTCCTAGAACTAACACCTGCTGGAATAGTAATACTTGTATTACTTAATGTATATTCCGTAATTGGAGTAGCTGTTCCTGATACAGAAAAATTAATTGTAATTTCTTTATTTGAAGTTGCACTTAATCTAGCGACAAGCTTCCTGTCTGTAGCGGAGTTCTCTTCTATATTTTCAGCACTCCACTCAAAACTTATAACCGGTGTTTCATCATCATCTATAATGGTGATGGTATGTGGGGTGGTATGGTCTGAAATGGCATTGACAACTGATACTGGGGTAATTACAATCGTTTCACCATCATCATCTGAAGTGTCTTCAAGAGCCGTTATCGTTAAAGTTCCAGTGGTTTCACCGGCAGGTATGGTAATTCGAGGCCCATAGTGGTATTTTTGAATCCGATGATTTTTCATATCTGCTACGTATAAATCCCCAAGAACATCGACAAAAATAGCTTTAGGGCCGTTAAATTGATTGGCCGCAGTTCCTTGACCTTGACCTCCCGCCACTGTAATAGCATCACCGTCAACAAAAAGATCATCAAGGTGTAGGTTAGATCTCTCTATTACTTTCCATTTTTGAATACGGTGATTGTAATAATCGGCGATATACATATTCTCTAAAGGATCTACAAAAACACCGATAGAAAAATTCATCTGATCGGCATCGGATCCTTCTTCATTCCATCCCGTAGCATTGAGGATATCAACACTTCCTTCTCTCCATTTTTGGATCCGACTATTCTCTGAATCCGCTACATAGATATCTCGAGCGGGCGTTACAAAAACATTGTTAGGATGCGCGAGTAAATTGTGGTTGACCCCAAATTCAGTCCCTCCTGCAACTCTAATTCCCGATGTAGCGCCAGGTGTCCATTTTTGAATGCGGTTATTTCCTGTATCTGCCACATAAACATTCCCATCATCGGTTACAAAGACTCCCTGTGGATTGTTTAATTTATCAAAAACATTGATATCGTGTGAAGAAATACCGATCCCATTCCCTCCTGCGACGGTAGTTCCTTGAGAAGATCCTGGCTCCCATTTTTGGATGCGGTGGTTTTTTGAATCTGCGATATATAAGTTTCCCGATGTGTCTACAAAAATACCATGGGGCTTATTTAATTGATTCGCAGCAGCACCTGCACCGTTACCTCCTGCCACGGTAATACCGGATGTAGCGCCTGGAACCCATTTTTGTACACGATGATTTAACAAATCAGCAGCATATACATTCCCCGAAGTATCTACATAGAGACCACTTGTAAAATTGAATTGATCGCTAGCAGCACCTGGACCGTTACCTCCTGCAACTGTACTAATGGTAAATTCACCTTTACTACTATAATCCGCAGCATAATCAACCTCATAATCTGCATTTCCTGTAACGTCTAGTATAATGTGCGTAGGTTTTGATGCTGGCGCATCTAAGGTTGCCGTAATCACAGAAACACCACCGTTTTCATCAACACTTGTCTCAGCGTTGGTAATGGAGGTTACCGTAGGATTGTCATCACTCAATAAGTTTAAAGTTACGGCTTCTGTGGTAGTAGTTGCATTGGTGATTGTTGGTGTCAATACAATGGTTTGTAACACTTCTATTTCATCGTCATCCAATCCATTGGTACTAATAGAGAGTGTTCCTGATTGAGCTCCTGCTGCAATGGTGATGTTTTGGCTACTCATCGTATAATCTGTAGTTTGCACAGCAGAACCTGATAAGGTAAAATCAATGGTAACTGTTTCGCTTGAGAGTACATCTAGAGAGGCGGTAAGAGTCACATCAGTCGCTGAATTTTCGTCAATATTGTTGGCGCTTAAAGCAAAAGCAACGGTAGGCGTACCATCATTATTGGCAGCAATACAGTTCGTATTATAATATTTACATAAAATTACATCGATACGTGCTACAATAGAAGCAGCAACAGACTCATTGTAATTGTTTAGCATGTTGTCATATCGTACATCGTGATTTGACTCTAATTTTGGAGTCATAGTATCATATACCACTTGAAAAGCAGCATTATCTGCAGGTACGATGGAGCGATAATGTAGTAAGCGCTCCTTAATTATGTCATCTGTAGGTTTTATTTCTAGGTCACTAACTAAGTTATCAGAAGGTAAAACACCCCAAAACTCAAAAAGCGGTGCCATATTGATGTTCATTTTTTCAGAGGCAGCACTGATATAAATATCATCTTGATAACCATTATCCGCAAAGGGGTTTATCAAGCGTTCTTCATAAAAATAACGATTGATATCTCCTAGTTTTTCCCAGGAGTACAATTGCGCAATATCTGCATATTTAGCATGCCCTCTGGTTTGGTAAGGCATCTGTCTTCCGGCAAGATAATTTTCATAGTTAACGATGTCTGAATCCATTCTTTCTCCAGATCTAAATGGGGGCGAGAGTATCCAATCTAAGGCGGCCTCATCAAAATTTAACCGTTGTTGATTAGAATACATCAAAGCATCCTCCATACTTTGTCCAAATACCTGGTTATAAACTGTAGCTGCAGGTAGGTTTACAACAGTCTCCCCTTCATCATATAATGTTGGTGGGTTGTGTAAATGACCATATTCATGAAGTATCACGTGATGTGTAACACCAAGCGTATTACCAACACCTGTCATAAAAGCATCGCCATTAATAACATTGATAGGAGCCATGGTTGGAGTTGCATTAAATAAATTGGCTCCGGTCACCTCAAGAGGCATTGGATTTGCAGCAGGAGCAGCAGTTCCTGCATAATTATTCTGACAGTCGATCAAAATATACTCTGCCCTAAAACGTTCTAGAGGCCTCCCAAAAGCAGTGTTAAAAGAATCAAAAGTTTGATCCCAAAGCGTTATAACATCATCAGGGTTGTCTACCGTAGTTGCTGCTGGTGCCGGGAATGTAGTCATGAATTTTGAGCTTTCCCAATCTACCCATTTTACATAATTGTTTGCAAGGTCGGATTGATAGTCGGCAAGCGATCTTTCAAAACCAGGCTTGTTACTGTAATAAGGTGCTTTTACGGCACCATTTACTTGACAAGACACCGTACCGAAGTCAGAACCATCAGGCAATATGATATAAATGGCTCCACCAAAAGGATTGGCTACTGTCAAAGAAGTAGAAGTCACATCATAAGTCGTGTAAATTCTAGGAAAACGACTAAATTCTGTCCAGGTCGTTTCTAAATCCCCTAAGTGGGCACCCACTCTAACTTTAATACCCTGATTGACAACGTTATTTGGAAAGGTAAGAGTTACCAATTCGCCAGGTGCTGCGTAATATCCTGTGGGACGTATTACCCTATCTTGATCATTGAGCGTAAAACCAGGATCTGTTTTATAAAATCCATCAATATTAAAACTAACATCACTCACTCTTGGTGCAGAACTGTCAACTGCACCCGGAAAAACAACATGGTCTAAAAAAGTAACACCAACCATATTTGAGGTATTGGAAGTGGTGTATAAATTGTCAATAATCCACTGTTGCAGGGTATATTGTATGCGCTGTTCTATAAACATACTACTTACTGTAATCTTAATTTCGGAATCAAAAATAGCACCATTCTGTGCGTTGTAAACAGCTAAATAACTTGCAATAACCTCTTCATTTAGGGCGTAGCTATTTTTATCCCAGTTATCTACAAAATCACTATATAGCAATTCTCTCTCCGCATTACTTAGTGAAATCGTACCGTTCATTTGGTTTGTAAAAGAAGTCAATACCGTATTAATAACGGCAGAATCTCCTGGGGGTACACCATCATAAAATGAGAGCTTATCAATATTTACTTTTGCATACACACCCGTTTCCCCATTAGACATCGTATTATATTTATCAGTCCCCACCCATATTGATTGATTATCAAGTGAACTTTTAAACGTTTCTACATCAACGTGAGAATCACTAAAATAGGATATGCTAACGTTACCATTTATTGTATATTGTATATAGGGTTTTGGTACGTTAAAAAACATTTTCACGGTCACATCATACCAAGTCCCCATTTCTATTGGGGTTATCCAATCAAGTTGCCCTTCACTTTTATTATCCCCATAGGTAGCCATCAATTGGTAACTTCCCCAATAACCATAATGCAAATCAAAACCTAAAGCTGGTCGGCTATCATATTTATTACTCACCAAGACTCTTCTTCCTTCATCTACGGTTTCGCCGTTATAAGGGCTTGTTACATAATTGTCTACAATTTTAAAACGAATATTGTACATAAATTCCTCTTGTGAATTAATGTTACTACTCATCTCGGAAGGGAAATTCAAAAACTCATCTCCTTCTAACTCAATAACCGAGCTATCACCATCAGTAAGGTAGCTTTCATCTCCGTAGGTGTTGGGGTGATAACCATTAATAGCATCATTGGCATTGGTATCAAACAAATACGACGCAAATTGAGCTTGTGTTTGGTTGGAAAATATTAAAAATAAGATTGCGAATAGAGTGGTAATTTTTTTCATGATATTCTTTTTATTTTTTAATAATCTTAATCGTTACGGGTACCTCCAACTGTACTTTTGCCAAATAGATTCCTATTGGCTGGTTTTTGATATTTAAATTAACTTTCCCATAACTTACAGGATACTTCTTTTGTGAAATTAATTGCCCATAGATATTGTAAATGACAATAGATATTTCCTTCTCTGAAATAGGCACTGCGATTTCAATAATACCATCACTGGGATTCGGATATGCTAGCACAGTGTCTGCATCATTCATCACAACATCATCAACATGAAGGCTTGAGTTATCGGAAATAGTTATCTTAATGGTAGTTGTAATTCCTGCAGCCAACGTTGCATTTTTCGCCGCAGTTGGCGTGAGTGCAATGATTTCATCACCGTCATCATTATTGTTGTCATCTGAAGTAGGTCCCTTTTGGCTTGTTCGGGAATCGACTCCTTTAGAAGCACTTGAAGTATCTTCTAGACCGGTAACTTGTATACTACCTGTAGTTTCTCCTGCTGCAATGGTAATTTCTGGGGTGTAGTAGTATTTTTGGATTCGGTGATTGTTTTTGTCTGCGATATATACACTACCAGTAGCATTTACAAAAACACCTGTAGGAGTATTCAATTGATTGTCTTCATTGCCTTGTCCATGACCTCCTGCTACCGTTATACCCTTTGTTGCGCCTGGGCTCCATCTTTGGATTCGGTGGTTGTTTGTATCTGCGATATATATACTGCCAGTAGTATTTACAAAAATACCTGTAGGCGTATCCAATTGATTTGCAGCATCTCCTGTGTCATTGCCTCCAGCTACCGTTGCTCCTTCTGTAGCTTCCGGTAGCCATTTTTGAATTCGGTTGTTGTTCGTGTCTGCAACGTATACATTACCTAAAGCATCTACATACACACCATGAGGGCTGTTCAATTGATTCGCAGCATCGCCTTGGCCATTCCCTCCAGCAACAGTTGTTGCTTCACTAGCTCCTTTTAGCCACTTTTGGATTCGGTGATTATCTGTATCAGCGATGTACATATCTCCTGAAGTAGTTACAAAAAAACCATGAGGATTCTTAAGTTGATTTGAAGCTTTCCCTCCGTAGTAGTTTGGTAATCCTCCTGCAGCGGTATCAGCTCCAACTGCCCCTGGCGCCGATCTTTGTATGCGATTATTTTTCATATCTGCCACATACACATTTCCTATAGCATCTACAACAACCCCTGTAGGTTCATTTAATTGTAAACTTCCAGAGCCATTCCAACGTCCTCCTGCAACGGTAGTACCTTTTTTAGCACCAGCTGTCCATTTTTGAACACGGTGCGTGTTTTTATCTGCAATATAAATATTTTCAGAAGTATCTACAAAAACACCATAAGGATTGTTTAGTCGATCGGGGGTAGCGCCTTGGCCGCTCTCTCCGGCTACTATAGTAACATTTCCTTTTATGATAAACTCAGTATCATAGTCACTATCATAAATAGCTGTGCCCGCCATATCAAGCAAAATAGAGACTGGCTTTGAAGTCGCTGCATTGATCGTTGCCGTAACAATTGAAACACCTTTGTTTTCTTGAATGTTTGTTTTATCAACTGTAATTGAAGTAACTGTAGGGACGTCCTCACTCAATATATTAAAGGTAATTGTATCTGATGTGGTGGTTGCATTAGTCAAGGTTGGAGTTATCACAATGGTTTCTGCGATCTCTATAGCATCATCATCCAATCCGCGAGTACTTAGCGTAAGATTCCCTGAATTCACACCAGCAGGAATGGCTATACTCATACTACTTATCGTATATTCTGTAGTTTGTTTAGCCGTACCTGATAGGGCAAAATCAATGGTAATTTCTTTGTTTGAAGTGTTACTCAACGTAGCGGTAAGGATCACATCTCTATCCGAATTTTCATCAATGCTCTCAGCGCTCCATTTAAAACTTACAACTGGCGGTTCATCATCATCTACAATGGTGATGGTATGTGTGTCGGTGTGGCTTGAAATAGCGTTGGTAACGGTTGTTGGTGTAATCACAATGGTTTCATTATCATCATCTGAGCTGTCTTCAACAGCGGTTACCGTTAACGTTCCTGTAGTTTCTCCTGCAGGGATGGTAATTTTCGGTACATAATGGTATTTTTGAATGCGGTGATTTTTCATATCTGCCACATAAATATCGCCCGCAGCATCTACAAAAACACTTTTTGGACCATCCAATTGATTGGCTGCTGATCCTTGACCATTACCTCCTGCAACGGTCTCTACGGTGACATTTGGGTTATAGGATGACACCCCATTCCATTTTTGAACACGATTGTTTTTATAATCTGCCACAAACACATTTTTAGCAGGATCAACAAAAACACCTTTAGGATTATTCAACTGATTGGCATTATTACCTATGTTATTTCCTCCAGCTACCGTAGTAACCTTTAGCCCTTCCAATTCCCATTTTTGAATACGATAATGTTCTGTGGCAACAATATAGATATCTCCTAAATTGGATATAAAAATTCCACTAGGTTTATCCACCCTGTTTTCAGAAGTTCCTCCTGTAACCTCCACTCCTTCTGTCGCACCTGGTGTCCATTTTTGAATACGATATGCTCCCGTGTCTGCAATATAAATGTCACCATTAGGCTTGACAAAAACATCGAGAGGGGTGTTCAATTGATTTTGGTCTTTTGCTCCAGCAGAAGATAATTCAGCTTGCCCATTACCTCCGGCCACAGTAGTTCCTTCTGCAGCACCTGGCGCCCATTTTTGGATGCGGTGGTTTTCTGAATCTGCGATATACACATTTCCCGACGTGTCTACAAAAACACCGTGTGGCTTGTTTAATTGGTTAGCGTCAGCACCTGCGCCATTACCTCCAGCTACCGTAATGCCCTCAATAGCCCCAGGTGCCCATTTTTGTACGCGGTGGTTTAATAAATCAGCCACATAGATGTTACCTGAAATATCTACATGCAAGCCACTTGCAAAATTGAATTGATTGTTGGCAGTGCCTGCGCCATTACCTCCAGCTACGGTTGTGATCGTATATTCACCGGTACCAGTATAATCAATGCTGTAATCCGCAGTTCCTATAATATCAAGTGCAATGTGGGTTGGTTTTGATGCTGGCGTATTTATCATTGCCGTAATCACTGAAACACCGCCGTTTTCAACAAAACTGGTTTCAGAAGTGGTGATGGAAGTCACTGTAGGATTGTCATCACTCAGAAAATTCAAGGTCAACGTTTCTGTGTTGGTCGTAGCATTGGTTACTGAAGGAGTAAACACAATGGTTTGTAAAACTTCTATTATATTGTCATCCAGCCCGCTGGTGCTGATAGAAATATTTCCTGATTTGGCACCTGGCGCAATGGTAATATTCTGGCTACTCACGGTGTAATCTGTAGTTTCTGCAGCGGTACCTGAGAAGACAAAATCAATGTTGACTGTCTCGCTTGACAAGACATCAAGGGTAGCGGTAAGGGTTACATCTGTATCTGAATTTTCGTCAATACTATCTGCGCTCAAAGCAAAAGCAACGGTAGGCGTTCCATCGCTATTGGCGGCAATACAATTGGTGTTGTAGTATTTGCATAAAAGTACATCAATACGCGCTACGATAGAATCGGCAACCGACTCATTGTAAGTTTTTAACATATTGTTATACCTTTTATCATGACTGTCTCCTAATTTTGCAGTCATCGTATCGTAAATAACTTTGTAGGCAGTACTGTCAGCAGGCACTATAGACCGATAATGTAGCAAGCGGTCTTTAATTTTATCATCTACAGGCTTGCCTTTTAAATTGTTTACCAATTGATCAGTGGGTATAATACCCCAAAACTCCAAAAGCGGCGCCATATTGGTATTCAATTTTTCTGAAGCTGCGTTGATATACGTGTCATCTTTAATATTATTATGTCTATATGATGAGTTTATCGATCCTTCATTATAAAAATATTCATGAATTTTCCCCAATTTTTCCCAAGAGTATAATTGAGCAATGTCTGCGTATTTGGCATAACCTCTAGTTTGGTAGGGTAACATTCTGCCTTCCCATTCATTGTCATAATTATAGGTATCTACCCCTATTCTTTCTCCATTTCTAAATGGTGCGGGCAGCATCCAATCTAAGGCAGCTTCATCAAAATTTAATCCTTGGAAAGAATACTTTAAAGCATCATCCATAGATTGTTTAAATACTTTATTGTATATAGCTACAGCAGGTAAATTGACCATTGTTTCGTCTTCGTTAGCTAAGAAAGACATGTGGTGTAAATGCCCCATTTCGTGAAGTATTGTGCTGTGTGACACCCCATTTACGGGCCCATTACCTGTAAAAAAATAATCGCCATTGATAACATTTATGGGTATCATGGTGGGGTCGGCCTCAAATATATTATCTGCAACTAGAAGCGGCATTGGGTATATAGCTGGAGCAGTAGTTATACCGTTAAGGTTTTGACTATCTATCAATAAATATTCTGCTCTAAAGTTGTCTAAAGGCCTTCCCAGAATAACATTAAACATGTCGAAAGTTTGATCCCAAAGTGTAATGACATCATCAGGATTGTTTACCGTAGTCGCTGCAGGCGCAGGGAAGGTGGTCATAAATTTTAAACTTTCCCAATCCACCCATTTTACATAGCTGTTTGCTAAGTCGGTTTTATAATCTACAAGCGATCTTTCAAATCCTGGTTTGGTAGAATAATAAGGTGATTTTACCGCACCGCTTATTTGACAAGTTACCGCACCATAATTAGCTCCATCAGGAAATGTCACATAAATAGCACCACCAAAAGGATTGGCTACGGTCAACGAAGTGGCAGTGACATCGTAGAGGGTTGAAATTCTAGGAAAGCGATTAAAACTAGTTGAAAACTTTGCTAAATTATGCTGATGCGCGCCTACCCTTACTTTAATACCTTTATTTATAATGTTTTCAGGAAAAATAAGGGTCACCAATTCTCCAGGAGCCGCATAGTATCCAGTAGGGCGAACTACTGCTTCTGGATTCGAAAGTTTAAATCCTGAGTCTGTTTTGTATGTGCCGTCCACATTAAAATTAGCAGCATTTATCCTTGGAGCTGCACTACTTACAGCCCCTGGAAAAGCAGTATGATCTAAAAAAGAGATACCTGCCATGTCTGAAGTGTTGACGGTGGTGTATAAATTATCTATCATCCATTGTTGCAAGAGGTATTGTATGTGTTGAGGCACAGACATATCACTAAGTTCAATTCTTGTTTGGTCTGCAAAAATCACCCCATATTTTGAGTTATAGTTTGCCAAATAGCTTGCTACAACCGCTTTATTGGACTCGTAACTTCCTTTATCCCAATTGGTTAAGAAATCAATATGCAAATCATCTTTTTCTGTGTCGTTCAATACGGCAGTACCCTTCATGTCATCAATCAAAGACGAAAGCACCGTATTGATAACTAGAGGGTTTCCTGAAGGCACCGCATCATAAAACAATAGTTTATCTATGTTCACTTTGGCATAAGGTGATTTCCCCCAATGCATCGCATCATTAACATCTGTGCCAATCCATATTTTTTGGGTATTAAGACTAGCTTTAAAACGATCAATATTAACAACCTTGGGATCAAAATTGAAAGTTTTCGTAGCAACAGCCCCGCCATCAATGGTGAAAAGATATTGAACATAAGGGGTTGGGACATTAAAATACATTTTTACCGTTATCTCATACCATACTCCTACTTCAGCACTAGTTATATTATATTGTTGGCCATACTGTAGTACATCGTCTCCATAGGTTGCGACTATATTAGAATTGCCTAACGAGGTTATATACAATAAATTAAAACCTAAGCCGTTAGGATGCATTGACTTGTTAGAGACTAGTACTCTTATAGGTGACGTTGAATTTTTGCCTTTGTATGGGTTGGTGAGATAGTCATCCGTAATTTTAAATCGGATGGTGTACATAAAGGTTTCATCTGTTTTGATATGAGTGCTCAATTCAGAGGGTAAACTTAAAAACTCATCACCTTCTAACTCAATGACAGAGCTACTGCCGTCTGTTATATAGCTTGGAAGAACATAGGTGTTGGCATGATACCCATTGATGGCATCATTGGCATTGGTATCAAAAGAGTACGACGCAAATTGAGCTTGTGTTTGGTTGGAAAATGTTAAAAATAAGATTGCGAATAGAGTGGTAATATTTTTCATAAGTTATAGGGGGCCGCATGTATTAAATGACAGTTTTATAAAAATACTTTTTTGTAAATGTAGCTTTAATTTTCTAGAGCAAGAAAGGGACTTGTGACCAACTACACTATCTTCTAATAAACAGCTCTTTACCTAAAAGTAAAGCTGTCAATAAACGACTTTGCATAGGTGCTTCCCAACAAAAACTCCTGTTGGTCAATATAAATGTGTTTGGTATTAAACGAGGTAATTTTTTGTATGTTTAAAATGTAAGACTTATGTGTTTGTATAAAATAGATGCGGAAATTAATTCACTTATCTTTTTAGAGTTTAACGTACCACATATTTTTTATCTGTTTGATTCACTTCTATATAATTTCCTGCAGCTCTAAAAGACACCATATCTTTATGAAAGAGCTCTTGCTACAGTTCATCAATTTTTAAAAAAAGCCCCCCATCCGTATTGATTGAAATGTATTATACTGAGTTAAGTTGACTTTTTTTTTCAAATTTAGACCTTTTAAATTATTTATTTTCTAAATAGTTAGTTTAGGTAAACTAACATTATTTCTTCGATATGATTTGTATTTTATATTCTGATTTAAATGTACTTCAGCAGGTTTTCTTAAATTTAGGCTAAAATGTGTTCTTAAATTATTGTAAATAGATACTGCTTGTTTTGTTATTTCTTGAGTAATAGAGGTGTTTTTAATAATTTTATTTAATCCATATTCGTGTTTTAAAGTTCTATTAATTCGTTCCGCAATAGCTCCCATATTTCTCCAGATCATATTGCAGAAGCCATTCAATACAGAAGTCTAGATAGAGACTTGGTTGGGATAAAAAAAGCCTCAGAAATTACCTGAAGCTTTTATATGAAATTTATGGTGTTTACTTTTTAAAAGGCTATTTGAAAAAGCACTTCAAACTGTGAGATTTCATTTCCAATAGAAGGGTTCATACTGGTATAGGCCGCTTGTACTTTTAGACTGTTGTTCTGAAAGTATTTTGAAACTCCGAAGGTAAAAGCATTCATGTCTTGAAGCCTTGAACTTGCATTGCTTTCAAACTCTGGACTCGCAGATTCATAACGTGCGTCAAAGCTTAAACCCCCCAAGGTTACGTAGCCAGCTTGCACATTAAAACTATCTCCTAGGTATAAGAATTCACTAATTTGTTGTGGCGCTAAAATTTGAGCTCCATTGGCATCCAAATAGGCTTGGTCTATATTGCTTGCGCTTGTATTGGCGTATTCTGCTAACACAGAAAACCCTTGGTACTTCAATAAAAAATCTGCGTAGATTTGAGCATAGTCTGGCAAACTCGTATTTCCATCTACTTCGTATAATAGAAAATCTCCATGACCTTCGCCACTAGCGCTACTGGCTCCATTGTTTTGACTGGCTGCCATGCCAAGCACAAATTTTATATTTTCTTCTCTCTCTAAATCGGTACTAGTAAGATCGTTTCCTTGTTTAAAATATCCTAGTGGATATAAATCTAAACGCCCTCCAATTTTCACCCCTCCTAAATCGGAATCTCTAGCGTCACTTCCAAAAGAATTTCTACCATCGCCAGAAGTTAGAGCAAGCATGGGAACAATTCCAAAATTTTTGCCAAATTTAGCGTCCAGAAATAAACCGAATTCTCGTCCGGTATTGCTTAAATTTTGACTTAAAAAACTTCTATTGTTAAATTGAAGTCGGTCTTCACGATAGGTCATTTCTCGATTATTCACAAAAGATTGTTTTTGACCCACAGTAATGGTCATAGACTTTGAAGGGTGGTATGCTAACCAAGCATCTAACAAAGGCTCTGAAAGACTATAATCTAACTGAAATAGGAAACTCACCTTTTCTTTTTCTGCTTTTCCAGAAAACTGAAGAAAAGATCTTTTCGCGTTAAACTCATTTCCATCCTCTGCTCCACTTTCTTTTTCATAAAGAAAGGAGGGCTGAATAAATCCGCCTAAATTAAACTGATACTTTCCTTGATTAAAGGAAAAATTCAAGCCATTTCCCAGTATAAAATCGGCGTTATTTTTTTTGCCTATTTCTTGAGCACGTGTTTGTAAAGGAATGCAAAAAACCAATAATATGCATAAGGTTTTCATTGGGTTAAAGTCTTGTAATCGTTTCATAATCGATTGTATTTATTTTCGCTTAGTTTAGTATTCTATAAATTGGTAGCATTGCTCCTTTAGAGGTCTCTAAAACCCCAAAACTCACAAAACTATTAGGAGCTTCGGGTTCTAAAACCTCCGCTATTATATTTGATCTTCGTTGATCCATGGACACCCGATAGGTTCCTTTTGGGAACGTTTTTTTCTTTTCAATCAAATTCACACGAACGGTTTGCAGATTCATTTTTTCATATTTCTGTCCATTTCTATCGTAGTCTTCAACCAAAAATAATTCTATATCCATCTCTTGGTCACTGGTAAGTTTTTCAACAGCAACGCCTAGTATTTTTAATTTTTCGATAAGCCCTTTTTGATCGGCATCGATAAGATAGGCACTGGGTCTTTTGCGAACAATTTTTGGGCTCGCTTTTAAAGCATCTCTTATGGTTACTTCTAGTTCTATCTTTTTACTGGTATCTATATCTATGACTTCAATAATATCTCTATAGATTGCTTTGGCACTAGTAACAACCACGTCATTTTTTTGTTGGGAAGCTATTTTTATTTCGTTCTTAATGTGCTCTTTATGCTTTACAGCCGTTTCTAAATAGGAAATAGCAATAAGAAATGCCGCGTGCATTCTTCTTTTAAAAGATGTTTTTCCCAGGCCTACTCCTCGAATCTCTATAAGGGAAGAAATGGTGTTTGTTAAGGCATAACTAGTAGCGCTAGATCGAGAGTTACTAGACCCTTGATTAAAATGAATTTCACCTTTAAACTTCCCAGTAGAAATATATGAGTGATGTTTAAAACTGTTTTTATCTAATACTTTTCTTGCATTCTCTACAAACAAGGTATCGGTTAATTTTCGCAGGTTTTCTGGGACATTTAAGTTGCCACTATATAAAAACATTGCATCATAAAGGGCTGTAATTCCAAAATCACTAAACTTCGTGAAATCTTTTCGATAGGGTCTGTACTCATGAAAATCGAGCCCCACTTCTGGATTAAAATCGCTAAAAGCCTGTTTTAATATGACACTTTCTGGAGCCATTAATTTTGTTTGGTCTCTATTTAAATCTAACCCATTGGCAGCATATCTATTGTGTTTTAAGTACCCGTCTATGTTGGCCATAGGTACCATGGCTAAGTTTACATGGTCTAAAATGTCTGCGTAACTTTGGTCATTTAAAAGGCGATCTAACAAATACAACATGGTTTCTGTGCTTGCCGATTCATTCCCATGTAAGCCTCCTTGCATCCATACCTTTATTTTCTCTTTTTGATTTGGATGGGTTAGAAGCAACATTGGAATTTTCTTTCCTTTTTGGCTTTCACCAATAAAAGTTAGACTTATTTTTTGCGGGTGTTTGGCCACCAACTCATTTAAAAAAGAGCATAATTCTTCATAGTCTGTATAGCCTCTTTTCTTTTGAAGTGCAGGCGTTGTATTTTGTATCGCCTCACTATCCGGAAAAAAATTATTTGTTATTTCTTTAGACTGCGGACTTATTTGCCCCAGTATGGTGGCAGATAGAAAGAACATAAAAGTGCTAAGAATACTTTTCATACAGTTAAAATGATAAGGTTAAAATTAATCTCGCAATATTTTCGTCCCCAGAAATTGGGTTTCCATCGTTATTATTAATGCCAAGCCCCCCATCTACATAGGTATAAGACGCTTGAATTTTAGCCCCATAACTTCTTGACAAATATTTACTTAATCCAAGGGTATAATAATTAGGTCTATTGTAAAAAGTAGCATTGTTTAAGAAGGAATTTTTATCTGCTTTTAAATGGGTGTATCTGCCATCTATAGAAATCCCACTCTTTAATAGATAGCCCATTTGAATATTGTATGCCTCGCCTAACATCATTCTACCTTTTATATAATTTTCTACATCTTCTAGGCCATTTACGGTAAAACTAGTTGCTGTTGTTCCGTCGTTTCTAACTCTTTGTGTAATGTTTTCGGGCACCGTAGCCAACGATTTTACATACTCACCAATTACCGAGAAACCTTGGTATTTTAGCATAAAATCTGCCCCGTATTTTGTATAATCGGGTAGTGATTCTTCATTGTTAGAATTTAAATAGAGAATATCTCCACTACCGCGTCCTCTTCTACTACTCATTCCGTTGTTTTGACTAAAATGAACACCCACAACCAATTTAGGAATTAACTCTCTAACCACATCGGCTTGCCTAAACTGTCCGAAGTTGGTAAACAAGCCAAAAGGCAAATAATCAATTCTTCCACCTATTTTTAAACCCCCTCGATCTTTTCCAAAAACGTTGGCCCCATCGCCATTGGTGAGCACAAAATAAGGGCGAAGGTAGGAACCTCTTCCTGTTCTAAAATTTCCATCTACAAACAGTCCAAACTCTCTGATACTTGCAAAGGCAGAAGTTAATCTACTGCGCTCCACGAGTTGTAAAGAATTCGAATTCATAAATAATTCTCGGTTATCTGTATAGGTAGCTCGTTGACCAAAAGTCACATCAATTCTGTTGGTTATCGCGTACGATATATAAGCATCTAATAAATAATTATTGATATCACTATCAACCTCATCGGCACCCGCTAAATCTACCTGAAAGCGATAACTAAAACGTTCGTTGGCAGACTCTCCCGATAGACGTAGACGCATTCTACGCATTCTATATCTGTTCGCAGTGTTATTTCCCTCTTCAGAATAGTTTTTCGACTCGAAATAGGGCTGTATATACCCTTGGAGTTTTATCGTACTGCCATTTTGATTTGAAAATTTAAGTCCTTCCCCAAATCTATAACTACTTAATTGCGTGTTTTGCGCGAACAATCCAGTAAAACTAAAAGCGATTACTACACAAAAAATGATTTTCAAAACCTTCATACTTATTTGTTTGATACTATAATTCAAAATTTCCCTTCACCATTACCTTGCTATCTTTCATTAGCTGTTTTCCATTGGCAAAAACATCCGTTAAATTTAACTGATCATCAAAACAACAAAGATCTGCATCACTTCCAACGGCTATGTTCCCTTTGTCTTTTAATCCGAGATTCTTTGCCGGATTGCTGGTAATTAGTTGAAATGCTTTTTCAATAGGTAGCCCTCCTTCTTTCACCAATCGTATGGTTTCTTCTAAATTTTTTTCAATCGGTGCTTTTCTAACGCCAATAGCCTTGCCATTTTCATCGAGCTTAGTAAGACCCGCATGACCATCAGAACTAAAGGTCATGGTGCCTATGTCTACTCCTTTTTCTAAAGCATATAAAACAGATTTATACGGTGCCGTATATTGAGAAGCCCCGGTGGTAATGTCTATCATTCCGCCTAACTTGGCAAATTCAATAGCCTGATCGAACAATTCTTTGGTTCTCCCTACATGTGTTGGAGAGATATTTTCTATAGGAAAATGATATTTCTGAACGAGTTCGAATAGCACATCCATTTTGGTCTCTAAACTCCCTAAATGCACATGTAAAATTCCCTTTTTGTTTGCAATCATTCCTCCTACTCGAATGTCTCTTAACATTCTAAGCAATTCCAAAGCCGTTGGGTAGGAAGATCTTATATCGCTAATGGCTATTTTACAACCCAGCACCTTGTCTATAAAAAGCATATCACCTTGAATACTTTCTGTAATTGTTACGGTATCTAGTCCATAATACCCACAAAGCATATAAGCAGAAATTCCTTCTTGCTCTAAAGCTTTTACTTTGCTGTATAACGTTCTAATATTTCTTGCTGTTCCGTCTGTACCAAGCAAACTAGAAACCGTTGTAGTGCCGCAAGCAATTAAGTCACTTACAGTCACTTCTGGGGTCATCGAGGCGAAGCCATCTTTACCACCTGCCCCAATGACATGGATATGTTGGTCGATTAAACCGGGGGTGACAATTTTTCCTTTGGCATCAAAAACAGCGATATGCTTATTGAGATATACATCTAAGTTATCCCCGATAGCTACAATCTTTTTCCCTGCAATTAAAAGGTCTTTCTTGCCTTGTTTTTGAGGCGTATATAGCCTTGTGTTTTTAATTAGTGTAAGCATCTTTTATATATAATGATAAATGAGCATAACGGCTAAAGCGACCGCTAAGGGAATTAAATTTCTTTTTACAATGTCTAGTGTTGATACTTTTGCTATTTCGGCCGTTGCAATAATAACTCCAGCCACAGGAGAAACTGTTCTTCCCATAGAAGCAGACAATTGCATAGGTAAAATAATCGTACTACTTTGAATTCCTAATGATTTTGCTATTTTAGGAACTAGCGGTCCAAAAGCAAAAAATGACGCATTTCCACTTCCCATTAACATCGAAGCTAAAAAAATCATAACGGTCATAATGACTCCTATGCCCACAGCACCGAAACCAACCCGCTGGGCTAGCGCAATTAATCCATCTATAAAGCCAAGACTTATTAATCCTTTGGCAAAAATATCGGCCGTGATAATGAGTGTCACCACTGTTTTAAAGATGTTTCCCATTCCATTCCAAAATACTTGGAGAGAACTCATCACTTCTTTTATTTTTTTAGTTCGAATAAGTTCAAATACTAAGGCTACAAACAAGCTTATAAACATGGCCGTAGTAGTATCTAATATAATAGGAGTTTCAAAGAGATTAAAAATCTCTGAAAACACAATGAGCAACACAATGGGCAATACAGGTATTATTGCATAAATTAAAGGGACTTCTAATTTCTTTTCTTCTGTTTTTTTATCAACTTTTTCTTTATTCTTTTTCTTATCATAATATCGATTCACAAAATAATAGGTAATCATCATCGATAGACTCAAAGGCAAGACCAATGGAATCTGATAATCTAAAAAGAAGGTGATTACTCCCACATTAGAAATATCTGTTGCGCTTGCCGTAATGGCAGATGCAGGACCAATTCCAAAAGCTGTTGCCGCGGTAATCACCGAAACTGCCGATAATCTACTTACCCCTAAGTTTACCAAAATTGGAAATAGTGATGCCATGAGCAATAAGCCCAAGCCTGCAGCAGAAGGAATGGCTACAAATAATAATTGTCCGATAGGAATAACCATAGAAGCTGCGATATAGGGCCTTTTTTTAAAGAGCTTTAACGGCTTCATCGCTACATAAACAAGTGCTTTGGAAGCACCTATTTTATCAATATAAGCAACAAATCCACCAATAGACATAATCATGAGTCCTACTCCAGCATTGGTTTTACTAAAGGATTCTTTGATATATCGAAATAAATCAAACCCAGAAAATCCGGTAGGGTCCTCAAGCGCAGGCAATTTATGATTTAAAAACTGAGCAATAATTAACATCAACAATCCTGAAACTAATAGAATAGCATGCGGATTATGTCTTTTTAATAAAAGTTTTGCGGTAATAATTACAAAAACAAGGGATACTACTACTCCGATATAATTCATATATTTATTACCAATTTAAAATGAGGTACCATCTAATTTTGTTCCCGGAGAGAAAAGAGCATCATTTGCTTCTGCAATGCCTGCATGCTGTTCAAAATTCCCAGTTAAATCTGGATTTCTTGTATAGGATTCATTCGGGTTATTTGATAAGGGTTCTACATCAAAAGTTACAACCGTATTTCCTTGGAGATCCATTAAGGTCACAAAATCGCCTGAATTACTCATGTTTAAAGATCCTTCAGAGGCTGTTTGTATCATTGCTCCTCCAAAATCGCCCACAGGTGTTCCGCCTCCAAAAAGAACTAAAACACCATTCGCAGGTAGTATAGATCCTGCAGGAAAGGTATGCCTTAATTGGCTTGCATCGGAAACGGTATACCCCGTAAGATCCCGTTCAGCTCCCGAATTAAAAAACTCTATAAATTCGTCTTCGTTAGGGTCTCTGGTGCCGTCTCCATTGGCATCTCCTGCAGATCCAGATGCTGGATCATAAAGGACTTCATTAATCATAAAACCTAAAAAAGGACAGCCATTATTGGCCACGTCTCCGGCATCAGCTGGACACAGATCATTAGCATCTAACACGCCATCACCATCGGAATCAGCGTCGTCATCTAACACAGAAATCTCAACCTTTGTTTCGGAAAGAATTAAAAAATTCGTTGCAGCCCCTAAAGTGAAAATCAAGGTCTCAATGTCTTCTACCGCATCATCTTGAAGTCCCGTAATGGCAATACTTCCCGAACTAGCTCCCGAAGCAATGACAATTTCGGATGCAGAAATCGTATAATCACCAGAAGCTGTTGCGCTTCCTGAGACCCTAATAGGTATGATAACGGCTTCTGAAACCGAACTATTAAGGGTTGCAGACAAAGTAATACTGCCATTATCTTCACTTAAAGTAGTGCTACTAGCACTTAATACGACGGTTGGCAATATATCTTCGGTTGTACACGAAATCTGTATAAAAACAGCAAACACAAACACCGTGATAATGCGGCTAAAATCTTTCAATTTGTTCATTATTTAATAATTTTTGCTCTGTTAAAAAGGACTCTTACCTAAAAAGAGTCCTTTTTTTTATTTCTTATTTAGTTACTTTATCAATATTTTTCTTGTTGTTTCTCTCTTTTCTTGTGAAATTTTAAGTAAATAAATTCCTTTTTTAAGTCCAGAGATATCCACTTGATTGTTTCTTACCATCTGTTTTTTTAATTGCTTTCCTAAAACCGTATAGATCACAACATTCATTTCTTTTGTTGATGAAGAGGAAAGGGTCATAAAATTCCGTTCTTGAGAAACAGGGTTTGGATATAAACCAATGTTGGTTAACTCATAACTATTGCTAGACAAGGTTGTACCATCTACCAAGGTTCCTGGAGAAAACAAGGCTCCTGATGCCGCTGTTACCGTTGAATGTTCTACAAATGATCCTGTAATGTCTGGATCTCTTGTTACCGATTGATTTGTACCGTGATTAATTCCTGTTGATGAACTTTGATATTCAAGAACAACCACTCCTGAAGTATTTTTAATCGTTGCTATATCTCCACTATTATTAAAGCTTAATTGTCCTTCTGATGCGGTTTGCACCATTGAATCTCCAAAATCCCCTGTTGGCGTTCCACCTCCAAAAACAAGGAGAATACTATTCGCTGGAATTACTGTTGAAGCAGAAAATGTATGTCTTAATGCTGATCCATCTAACAGGGTATACCCGCTGATATCCAAGGAAGCATCTGAATTATTAACAAACTCGATAAACTCATCATCTGCAGAATCTCTTATCCCATCGCCATTGGCATCACCCGCTATATCTCCTGCTGGATCAAATAATACTTCATTTATAATTAATGGAATACAACCAGGACTGTCTATTTGCTTAGACAAAGAACATACACCACCATCGGCAACATCGCTAACCGTTATTGTAATTGCAGTACCTTCGGGTATATTGCTTACTGTTATTGTTCCCGAAACCATCGATGTAGGCGCGTCACCTCCCAAGGTTCCGGCGCTCGTAGTTAGTACAAATGTTTTTCCATTAGCTCCTCCAGAAAAATCTAAACTTGCTGTATAGGTGTCATCTGCTGCCCCAGCGGTTGTGGTATTACAAGACACGCTAGCATCACCCAAAGCAGTGGTGCAGGTAGCTGATGTTGGTGTCCAACCAGAACCAGAACCTAGAGGATAAGTACCTGCTAAATCATCAAGATAGGCTTCAACGCCAGCACCTCCCTTACAGGCAGTATTGCCATCTAATGAGTTTTTACCACTATACTCCCATTGTGTTTCATCCCAAGCGCCTGTATCGGCTACTCCAGATATTCTTGAAACAACAGAATCATCATGTTCCCAAATGGTATCATCGTCTGCGTCTGTTTCTGTTTTTCCAAACTGACTAACCACCAAACCATTCAAAACAATTTGATAACCGTCATCGCCATTTGTAGAAGACGAGGTCACTAACGTATTACTGGCATCAAACGTTGTTGAAGGAAATTCGGCTTGCATCAATCCGATGTCTCTTACAATATAGACAAATGAATCTGTGATTGAACCTAAACCCGAAAGGTCTATTTGATTTTCTGACCATGCGGCACCATTATTCATATAGTTCATGACCACTTCTGAAGAGAAATCTACCGTTCCATCTACATATAATTCTACCGTTTTTACATAAGGGCCAGAACAGTCTGTTTCAATAATCTTAGTGATTGTTATATGCTGTGAAAAACTATTCATCGCAAAAAATAAAAATAAAAAGTAAATTTTTTTCATATCTAGGTATATTTAACGTATTGTTTTTTATGCTATTCGTGGGTAAATCTATGGGTAAGTCTGCTCTAAAAAAGAGACCACTTTGCAAAAAAGTTTAATACCAGTTAAGAATGCGGTTATTTTTGTAAAATCTGAGTCATTTTTTTAACCGTTTTAATCAAGGTGGTTGGCCTAACAGATGAATACCCTAAAATAAGACCCTGTTGTTTTTCATTTCCAATAAAGCACTTACCTAAAGCGTGAGTAGTAATTCCTTTTTTTGCCAATTTCTCAATGAGTTCACTTTCTTGGTTTGAGTCCATTGGTGCGTAGGGTTTTGCCAACACGTGCAAACTAGAAAATGAGGTATTCTCAAGGTACATTGTATCGGTATTCTCTTGAAAATGTTTTACAAAAAGACCGTGTCGTTCCTCGGCAGCTTCTGTAATGTTTTTAAGGTGCTGGTACAAATAATTTCGTTCTATAAATTGATTCATAACCACCTGAATTGATGGGGCCACAAACCGGTGTGAATGCTCCTGTAAGGCTTCAACTGCGCCAATTAAGTATTTTGGAACCACCATATATCCCAAGCGAATTGAAGGATGCAACAATCGATTAAAGGTTCCTACATAAATGGTTCGATCTTCTGTGTCTAAACTAAAAATACTCGGTACTTGTTGTTGGTTATTCGCAATTTCATTTTCGTAGTCGTTCTCAATAATCAACGTTTTGTTTTTTGAAGCCCATGCCAATAATTCTTTCCTCCTTTTCAAACTCATCTTGATACCTAACGGATAATGATTTGAAGGAGTTACATGCACCAATTTAGGATTTAAATGACTCAATTCGTTCATTTTCTCAATATCAATCCCTTCTTTATCTAAGCGAATGGGCAATAAATTAGCCTGCATGCTTTTAAAAATAGAATGTACATTTGGAAAAGCGGGGTTTTCTAAAATAACATTATCCCCTTTATCAATAAGCACATTGGCTATTAAATATAAAGACTGTAAAGATCCTGAAACAACAATAATTTGCTGATGATCACATTTAATATTTCTACTAATATTCAAATAATTGGCAATACTTCTTTTTAAAGGTTCGATCCCTGTAGATCTTGCATAGGAGAGGCCAGATGACTTTGTATGTCTCCAGTAGGTATTTAACAAATTCTTCCATCGATTAATTGGAAAAATGTCTAAAGGAGGCAGACCAGGACGAAAGGCAACACCCTTGCCATCTGTGACTCTGTTAATTAACGAGATATTAAGTAAAAAGGATTTGCCTTTGCTTGAAATATCTGGGTATAAACTGCCGTCTAAAGCATTTAAAGGAGCACTGTTTTCTTTCGTGGTTGAAGCTTCGAAATTCACGATATAGCCAGACCCTTGTTTAGATTCTATCAGTTTTTCTAAAAGCAGTAACTCGTAAGACTTTACGATTGTTGTTCTAGATAGGGAAATTTCATTGGCAAGTACTCGTGTAGAAGGCAAAGTCCATTGATGCGGCAATTCTATACTTATTATACACTTCTTAATTGCTCGATATAGCACAATATATTTATTACTTGGATGGTGCTTCTCTTCATTCTCGTACGATTGTTTTATTCTTTGAATTGTAAATAAATAATTGGTATTCATTAATTGTGGTAATTGGTATTGTAAAAGTATTTAAAAATCTACGTCTTTTATGGAATAAACTAAAAATTTAATGAAGTCGATTTCTATAAGCCTTTTTTTATCCCTCTTAATTTGTGGGTTTAGCGCATGCTCTAGCAACTTAGCAGAAATAGAGGACGAAGAAGAACCAATTGCTTCGCCTATAGAACAGCTCAAAGGAACGGGAGATCTTACCTTTACAACATATGCCCCTTTCTCTAATCAACCGATTGAAATATATTATCATATTCCTGAAAACACGAATTCCAATACGCCCATCATTTTTATTTTTCATGGAGGCGGCAGAAATGCAGAAGAGTACCGAAATGCGAGTATTTCAAAGGCCAATGAGTATGGTTTTATTGCGGTGATTCCCGAATTTTCTAACGCTTCCTTTCCTGGCGGAGATTCTTATAACCTTGGAAATATTTTTACCGACGGAGACAACCCTTCTTCTGCCACCTTAGTGGCAGAAGAAGCATGGACTTTCTCTGTTATTGATCCTATCTTCAACTTTATAAAACCAAAAACAAATAGTACCTTGCTAAAATATCATATGATTGGGCATTCTGCAGGTGGGCAATTTGCACATCGGCTTGTACTCTTTAAACCAGAAGCTAACTTCGATAAAGTGGTGATTTCTGCTTCTGGCTGGTATACAGTTCCTGATGTTTCTATTGATTTTCCTTATGGATTAAAAAAAAGTCCATTAGAAAATAGTGACCTCTCTAATCTATTTATAAAAAAGATGCGCATTCAAGTTGGCGAATTAGATAATAACCCAAATACAAGTGGTCTTAGGCACAACCAATATTCAGATGCACAAGGCTTTAACAGGCATGACCGAGCGCAACATTTTTTTTCTAGATCGAAGGCTATCGCCGAAAACAGTTTTAAGTGGACCCTTCAAGTAAATCAGGGGTTAGATCATTCTTTTGCTCCAGCCATAAAGAAAGCAGCGGATTTACTATTCAAGTAACAACCCTATGAAAATCTTCCAATCCAAATTTTTGAACCCATTAAACAAGAACATGGAAACTACATGCCTGTGCTGATCGAAATAGAAGCATAACCGCCTGGCTGCTGAAGGCGAAATAAAAACAATAAAAGAGATTTATGAAACAAACAAAAAAAACCATTGGCTTAGTATTAGGCCCTATCGCTTTCGTTCTTATGCTACTTTTCTTTCACCCAGAAGGATTGAGTAAAAATGCCAATGCGGTACTAGCTTCTGCTGTTTGGATTGCTATTTGGTGGATCACTGAAGCGCTCCCGATAGCCGTTACGGCCTTATTACCCATTATTCTTTTCCCTTTAAGTGGCGGCTTATCTTTAGAAGAAACGACCGCCTCTTACGGCCATAAATATATTTTTCTTTTTATCGGTGGGTTTGTATTGTCTATTGCCATAGAAAAATGGAATTTACACAAACGAATTGCCTTAACGATTATTCGAATTGTAGGAACCAATATTGTGCAAATTATTTTAGGATTTATGGTAGCCACGGCATTTTTATCCATGTGGATTTCAAATACAGCTACCGCCGTAATGATTTTACCCGTAGGAATGGCCATCGTAGCACAACTAAGAGACAACCCAGAAACAAAAGAAGATGAAAATTTAATTTTCGGAAAAGCCTTGATGTTGGCTATTGCTTATAGTGCTTCTATAGGAGGAATGGCCACACTTATTGGGACTCCTCCCAATTTAGTATTGGCAGGAATTGTTGAAGAAAGCTATAATATAGAAATCACCTTTTCACAGTGGTTTTCCTTTGGCTTCCCTATTAGCATTGTATTTTTAATATTATCATGGATTTACCTAACTAAATTTGCTTTTAAATTCAAACAAAAAACATTCCCTGGCGGAAAAAAAGAAATCCATCGACAACTAAATGAATTGGGGCCCATAAGTGTTGAGGAAAAAACCGTATTGGTTGTTTTTATAGTAACAGCGTTTGCATGGATCACAAGATCATTTCTATTAAATCGTTTTATTCCTGCAATAGATGATACCATCATTGCCATTATCTTTGCGGTTATTTTATTTATCCTACCAAGTAGTAAAAAAGGGCAAAAATTACTAAGCTGGGAAGATACGGTAAAACTGCCATGGGGAATCCTATTACTCTTTGGCGGAGGGATGGCGCTAGCATTGGGTTTTGAATCTAGTGGTTTAGCTATTTGGATTGGATCTCAAATGACCTCATTAGGTACGATTCCCTTAATTTTATTATTACTTATTCTAATTGCTTCTGTAAATTTTTTAACCGAAATCACGTCCAACTTAGCTACCACAGCCATGCTATTACCTGTATTGGTTTCCTTAGCTGCTGCCATTGGTGTGCACCCCTATTTTCTTTTAGTAGGAGCTACAGTAGCCGCATCCTGTGCCTTTATGCTTCCGGTGGCAACACCCCCAAATGCAGTTGTTTTTGGCTCTGGTTACTTAAAAATAGAAGACATGATTAAAAAAGGAATTTGGATGAATCTTGCGTCTATTATTCTTTTAACTCTCATTGTCTATTTTATACTTCCCCTTGTTTGGGATCTTTCATAAGCCTGTGGTATATTACTTATATCTAAAGTTTTATTATTCGCTACCTACCTACCACGAGTTCGTTCTTCGCCAATAGAGTAGTTTTTTTCAAGAAGGATTCATCCCAACATTTTTACAAAAAAAAACCTCACAAATACCTGTGAGGTTTTTTTTAATGATATGATAAGCCTATAAGGTCTAAAACTCTAGTTTTGAATACCCATATTGAACAAAAGATAAACCAGAAGAACTCTAGTATCTGTAATATTCAGGTTTAAAAGGACCGTCTACTGTAACCCCAATATACGCTGCTTGATCGTTACGTAATTCTGTTAATTCAACCCCTATTTTTGCCAAATGCAACTTTGCTACTTTTTCATCTAAATATTTTGGCAACATATACACTTCGTTTTTATACGCAGCTCTGTTGGTCCACAATTCTAGTTGTGCCAAGGTTTGATTGGTAAATGAATTACTCATAACAAAACTAGGATGCCCAGTTGCACAACCTAAGTTCACCAAACGCCCTTCAGCTAAAATTAAAATATCTTTTCCGTTTATGGTATATTTATCTACTTGAGGTTTTATTTCCACTTTTGAAGCTCCATGTGTGTTGTTTAACCAAGTCATGTCTATTTCATTGTCAAAATGCCCAATATTACAGACAATGGTTTTGTCTTTTAAGGCTTCAAAATGAGGTGCTTGAATAATATCTTTATTTCCGGTAGTGGTAATAATAATATCTGCATTTCCCATTACACTTTCTAAACGTTTTACTTCAAAACCGTCCATGGCTGCTTGTAGAGCACAAATTGGATCGATCTCTGTAACCGTTACAATAGAACCTGCTCCTTTAAACGAAGCCGCTGTTCCTTTCCCCACATCTCCATAACCACAAACCACTACACGTTTCCCTGCTAGCATGATATCGGTTGCTCTACGAATTGCATCTACTGCAGATTCTCTACAACCGTATTTATTGTCAAATTTAGATTTGGTTACAGAATCATTTACATTAATGGCTGGCATTGGTAAAGTTCCTGCTTTCATTCTGTCATACAATCTATGCACTCCAGTAGTGGTTTCTTCAGACAAACCGTTAATTCCTGCCGCTAATTCTGGATAGCGATCCAATACCATATTGGTTAAATCTCCCCCATCATCTAAAATCATGTTTAAGGGTTTTTTCTCTTCACCAAAAAATAAAGTTTGTTCTATACACCAATCAAATTCCTCTTCATTCATTCCTTTCCAGGCATAAATAGGAACTCCAGCAGCAGCCATTGCAGCAGCAGCTTGATCTTGTGTAGAAAAAATATTACAAGAACTCCAAGTAACTTCTGCCCCTAAAGCGCGTAACGTTTCAATTAAAACAGCCGTTTGAATGGTCATATGCAAACATCCTGCAATTCTTGCGCCCTTTAAAGGCTGACTTGCTGCATATTCTTCTCTTAATGCCATTAAGCCAGGCATTTCTGCTTCTGCCAATTCTATTTCTTTTCTTCCCCAATCTGCCAAAGAAATATCTTTCACTTTAAAAGGAACGTATGTAGCTGTTTTTGTACTCATATTATGTATATTTATATCAAATTTTAGAGCTGCAAAGTTACAAAATAGAATTTAAAAATTATGTCCCTTTATAAAAGTTTAACCGTTAATAAAACCACTAGAGTATTGATTTGGAAGATTGATCAATCCCTAGCTGTTTTATCAAAAGGAATTGATTTAACTAAAAGCAACCAAGCTCGCTTAGATTCGATGAAATCTGAGTTGCATCAGAAAGGCTTCTTGAGTATCAGACATTTGCTAAAAGAAGTTGGCTATACAGATCAGGATTTGGTGTATGATGCCTTTGGAAAGCCCCATTTAAAAAACGGAAAATTTATTTCAATTACCCATTCTTTTACCTTTACTGGAATTATTATTTCCGATAATTTACACGTGGGAATTGACATCGAAAAACAACGTGATAAAATCTTAAAAATCGCCCATAAATTCACCCCCATTGAAGAATATAGAACCATTGCCAATAGCGAGGCTCTAATAAGTAAATTAACCATCGTTTGGGGCGGTAAAGAAAGCTTGTATAAAATTTACGGAAAGAAAAAATTGCGCTTTTTAGACCATATTTATATTGAAGATTTCTCCTTTGAGGATGAAAAAACAACGGGAGAAATTAGATACCTAGGAGACACATTTCCATATGATATTCACTTTTTAGAGTTTGAAGGGTTTACTTGCGTGTATGCGCTTTAAATCTTAGAGTGCTAACTATTCGTTGTCTGTTACTCGAAGCTCGATAGATCACACTTCACACCTCACTGCGCCAAGAAGGCGTGTTCAGCATAGCATAAAGAAGGCATCATTTATGGTAACCTAAGGATTCAATAAACCCACATTGGCAGTAAATTTGCAAGAAAAAAACAAATTTATACCGAGAACTTCTTATTTTTGTACTCGTGGAGATCTATCAAACTATTTTATCGGCCAAAGAAAAGAGCCAAAAATTACTTGCTGTTTTAATAGACCCTGAAAAAGTAGCTCTTAACAATTTGCCTACCTTTTTTAAAAAAGTACCACAGTCGATTGCCTCCCATATATTTGTTGGCGGAAGTACCGACGAGAATCATCAAACAGAAAACGTGGTTGAAGCCATTAAAAAGCTCACCCAATTACCGGTGATTATATTCCCTGGTGATGCGAGTCAGATTAGCCATAAAGCAGACGGAATTTTATTTTTAAGTTTAATTTCGGGTAGAAACCCTGAATATTTAATCGAGCAACAGATAAAAGCCGCTGCTATTTTAAAAAATTCTGATTTAGAAATTTTATCAACTGCTTATATATTGATTGATGGCGGAAAAAACACAGCAGTTCAAAAAATTAGTAATACAACACCCATTGAACAAGACCAATTAGAACTCATTGTAAACACAGCTTTAGCCGGGGAGTTTTCCGGGAAAAAATTAATCTATTTAGAAGCCGGCTCTGGGGCAACGATGCCCGTAAGTCAAAAAATAATTAAAGAAGTTGCTAGACAACTTAAGATTCCGTTAGTCATTGGCGGTGGTATTCGTTCAAAAAAACAATTAGATATGGCCTATGAAGCAGGAGCAGATATGGTAGTTATTGGCACTGCTTTTGAAAATAATCCCTCCTTCTTTGATATCCTACGAAAATAAACTGAACTTCGCATCTTAATTTAGCAAACTATGAAAATATCGGTAGAACTTACCTTATTGCCTTTACGGAACGATTTTGAAAATCATATTATCGATTTCATTAAAAAACTTAGAAATTCTGAATTTAAAGTTTTAGAAAACCCCATGAGTACTCAAGTTTATGGAGATTATGACCCCTTGATGTCTTTTTTATCGAAAGAAATCAAAGCCTCTTTCGAAAATCAAGAAAATGTGGTGGTCAATTTAAAAATTGTAAAATCAGATAGAAGCAATTATGAACCAAATTTCTGATTTTTTTTTGGAGCCCTACAGAACGGCAACTACCTTAAATATTGTCCTTGAAATTCTTGCCGTTCTATTTGGAATAGCAAGTGTTTGGTTTGCAATAAAAGAACGCATTTTAGTATATCCCACAGGAATTATTAGCACCATTATCTACGTATATATTTGTTATGAATTCACCTTGTATGGCGATCTAATTATCAATATTTACTATACCATAATGAGTGTGTATGGCTGGATCTTATGGGCACGAATGACAGAGAATAATGCTTTAAAAATCACAAAATCATCAAAAACCGATGGTTTAAAAGCCCTCGCCATCTTTATTACCACCTCGACCCTTGTAATTATAGTATATTTATACACGAATCGATTTGACAGAATCACCGATTATTTTGACACGTTTACCACGGGAATCTTTTTTGCAGGGATGTGGTTAATGGCCAACAAAAAAATAGAACATTGGATCTTGTGGATTATAGGAAATATCATCTCTATTCCGCTGTATTTCATCAAAGGATTAGGATTCTCTGGAATTCAATTTACTCTCTTTTTAATTTTAGCTATTCAAGGATATATCACATGGAAAAAAAGCTTAGACAAAAACCAATCAACCTTGTAAAGGTGGTCTTATTTGGTCCAGAATGCACGGGGAAAACAACACTTTCCGGACAGTTAGCACGTCATTATAGTACGGTTTGGGCGCCTGAATTTGCCCGAGAGTATTTACAAGACAAATGGAATAATGAACGTAAGATTTGTGAAACTCATGATTTAATTCCCATTGCTATAGGGCAAATGGAATTAGAGAACTCATTGGCAAAAAAAGCCGATAGTGTACTCATTTGCGATACCGATTTGCTGGAAACAAAAGTGTATTCTGAGCAATATTATGGTGGATTTGTACGAGAAGAATTAGACAAAGCTGCGCTAGAAAACCAGTATGATCTCTATTTACTAACCTATATAGATACGCCTTGGGAAGCCGACGATTTACGCGACAAACCCACACATCGCATAGAAATGTTTAGAGCATTTGAAGATGCTTTAAAAAAACACAAGAGACCCTATATTTTATTAAAAGGAGACAAAGAAACTAGGCTTAAAAAGGCCATTAATGCAATTGATGCACTTATTTCATCTAAAGAGAATTTGTATTCTTTTTCTAATTTTTTAACCGAAATAGACATTCCTGTTTTAGAGCAAGACAGCAACAAATTTAATCTAGACTTCCAGAATAAAAAAGAGCATAAAAAGACATAAAACTGTTGTTTTTCTAAACGCATTATCTCATCCATTAAAAAATGAACAAAGAAACCATTCTAAAAGAAATGACTTTTAAGGCAACCAGAAGCTCTGGTGCTGGCGGACAGCACGTAAATAAGGTTTCTTCTAAGGTTGAATTATATTTCGATATAGAAAACTCATTTTCGCTCTCTGAATCAGAAAAAGAATTGCTGTTAAAAAAACTTTCCACCAGAGTAACCAAAGATGGCGTTTTACAATTGTCTTCAGACGAAAGTAGAAGTCAACACAGAAATAAAGAAATTGTAATCAAACGATTCTTACTATTAATAGCGGAAAGTCTTACACGTCCTAAAAAACGAAGACCCACCAAACCTAGCAGATCTTCTGTGGTAAAAAATGCTGAAAAAAACCGGAAACACACATTAAAAAAATCGTTGAGAAAAAAACCAGGCTTGGAATAGGTATCCAGTTTAATAAGTATTCAATCCTTTTTTACTGTGACTTTATTTTAGAATGCATCTATTTTACAAAAAAATGCTTTTCTTATTTTTTTATTCGAAAAACAGAACTACTTTTGCAGCGTTCTCAAAAAGGGGTGCTTTTTTATCATTTCATTTATAAAACGGCTGAGATCATACCCAATGAACCTAGAACAGATAATGCTGTTTAGGGAAGTAACGTTATATTATTGTGAATCTATATCTATTGTTGAGCTTACCAAGTTGTAAACTCCTCGCAATGAAAAAACAAAACAATTATTTACTCTAATTCTAGAATAATCACCTCTTTTTATTCGTTTTAATTACTTTTAAAATGAAAAAAATACTCATTCTTTTATTCCTAATTGCATATCAAGTTGCTTCTGGACAGTCATTTACACTTTCAGGGAATGTTCTTGATGAAGACAAAAACCCCTTAATTGGTGCAACAATTTTGGTTAAAGAGACCCAACGGGGCACTTCCACAGATTATAATGGAGAGTTTCTCATAAACCTTCCAAAAGGCATTTACCATCTTCAGGTTTCATATATTGGTTTTAAAACCGCTTTTAAAGAGATTTCTTTTTTAAAAAATGGTGAAATTGAATTCATTTTACCTGCGGATGCCACTGTTTTAGACGAGGTATTAGTTTCGGCCATTCGAGTAAATGCAGATGCACCCGTTAGTTTTTCCAACCTTACAAAAAAGGACATTGAACAACGAAATTTAGGACAAGACATTCCTGTTTTATTAAACTATTTACCTTCCGTTATTTCCTCTTCAGATGCTGGCGCGGGTATTGGATACACCTATATGAGCGTTCGTGGTTCTAATGGAGAACGTATTAATGTAACCATCAATGGTATTCCGTATAACGATGCAGAAAGTCACGGATCTTTTTGGGTGAATTTAGGCGATTTTGCTTCTTCTACTGAGAGTTTACAATTACAACGTGGAGTTGGAACTTCTACCAATGGTTCTGGTGCTTTTGGCGCCAGTTTAAATATTTTAACCGATGCCATTTCCCAAGAATCTAATGCAGAAATATCCAATTCATTTGGTTCTTTTGGCACCAGAAAACATACCGTGAAGTTTAGTACAGGAAAAATGAACAACCATATAGAAATTGCCGGACGTTTGTCTAATATTTATTCAGACGGGTATGTAGATCGTTCTTCTGCTAATTTAAAATCGTACTATTTACAAGGAAGTTATACCGATGGTAATACCTTAATCAAAGCCATCACTTTTGGTGGAACCGAAAAAACAGATCAAGCGTGGGAGGGTTTAACGGCAGATCAGTTAGCCGAAGACAGAAGGCAAAATCCATATACCTACGACAATCAGGTAGATGATTATAAGCAAGATCACTATCAATTGCATTGGAATGAAAAAATATCAAAAAATTGGTCTACAAATGTAGGATTGAATTACACCAAAGGTTCCGGTTTTTTTGAGCAATACAAAGCAGATAAGGACGTTGCAGAATTTGGAGGAATTGTTACGGCGACTAATGGAGATGGAGGAACAGATTTAATTGTTCGTCGTTGGCTAGACAATGATTTTTATGTGGTTAATTTTAGCACAGAATATCAAAATGATCGTCTAAAAATAATCAATGGAATCTCTTACTCTAATTATACAGGAGATCATTTTGGCGAAGTAATTTGGGCAAAACAATTTACTGAAAATGCAACAATTAGAGATCGTTATTATTTTTCTGATGCCCAAAAAACCGACTTTTCTGTTTTTTCAAAAACAACCTATAACTTTACTAAAAAATGGATTGGTTACCTCGATATTCAAGGACGATTTGTGAATTACCAAACGGCCGGGATTACCTCAGATATTGTGCCCATAGATGTAGATGCTAGCTTTGGTTTTTTTAATCCCAAAGTGGGTCTTACTTATAAAATAAATTCAGAAAATAATTTGTATACCTCCTTTGCCGTTGCCAATAGAGAACCCAATAGAAATGATTTCGAAAATGGGGTGAGCACCAATGAAACTTTGTATGATTTTGAATTAGGTTGGCGTTTAAAAACTGAAAGCATAAAACTAAATACCAATATTTATTATATGAATTATAAAAATCAATTGGTATTAACGGGTGCTTTAGATGATGTTGGCGCGCCCGTTAGAGCTACTTCTGGCGACAGTTATCGACTGGGTTTAGAGGTTGATGCAGATCTTCGTATCTCTGAAAAGTTTTCCGTAAAACCCAATGCCACTTTTAGCCAAAACCAAAATCAAAACTTTTTTTCTACCCTTAACGGAAGCTTGCAAAATTTAGGAAATACCCCTATTTCTTTTTCCCCAAATTTAATTATTGGAAACAGGTTCGTGTATCAACCTAAAGAAAATGTACAACTGTCTTTCTTGTCAAAATATGTAAGTAAGCAGTTTATGAGCAATTTAGAAAGTGCGGTTTCTACGAATGACGTCTTAGACGCGTATTTTACTAGTGATTTTAATGTTTTTTATGAAATTAAAACGAATGCAATTGTAGAATCTATTGTTTTTTCTGGTTTAATAAACAATATTTTTAACGTAAAATATGTAGATAGAGGCTATTATTACACCTATAGTTATGAAGACAATGGAAGTACCGTAACCGAAGATGGCGCTGGTTATTATCCGCAGGCTACCACCAACTTTTTAGTAGGAGTAACCGTAAAGTTTTAGAAATAAAAAAGCCAAGGAAATCTCATCTCCTTGGCTTTTCTTTTTATTACTGTTTTTTTTATTTTAATGTTGACGGACAAACAGTTTCATTGGTCATTTTAATATTGGATTCTTTTAAGGCATTAAAACCACCTTCAACATCAATCACCTTATGAAATCCTCTTGCCTTTAAAATGGATGCGGTAATCATAGAGCGATAACCACTTTGACAATGCACAAAAAACTCTTTATCTGTAGGGAATTCAGAAATGTGAGCATTAATAAAGTCCAAAGGTGTATTCGCGGCGTTTAGCACATGCTCTTTTTCAAATTCGCCAGGTTTTCTAACATCAAAAACAATGCTATTTGGTGCTGCCTTTTCTTTTAAAGTAGCAGCAGAAATAGATTGTATAGCATCTACTTCTTTGTTGGCACTTTTCCAAGAATCGAAACTTCCGTCTAAATAACCTAAAACATTATCAAAACCAACTCTTGATAAGCGAGTAATTACTTCTTTCTCTCTTCCTATAGGCGCCACTAAAAGAATTGGCTGTGTAATATCTTTAATTAAAGCACCAGCCCAGGGTGCAAATCCGCCGTCGATTCCGATAAAAATAGACTGAGGAATAAATCCTTTTACAAATTCAGATTGATGACGAACATCTAAAACTAACGCCCCGGTTTCGTTGGCCAGCAACTCAAAATCTATTGCAGAGAGTGGTTTTGTCCCACTTTTTATCACGTCATCAATATCTTTATAGCCTTCTTTATTGAGTTTAACATTTAGCGGAAAATACGCTGGTGGCGGCAATAAACCAGTGGTAACTTCTTTTACAAACTCTTCCTTACTCATATTTTCTCTTAAGGCATAATTGGTTTTCTTCTGATTTCCTAGCGTACCCACTGTTTCTTTGCTTAAGTTTTTACCACAGGCAGAACCAGCGCCATGTGCAGGATAAACAATTATATCATCTGCTAAAGGCATAATTTTAGTACGTAGACTTTCAAATAAAATTTCTGCCAAACCTTCTTGAGTTAAGGCACCTTTTTGTGCTAAATCGGGTCTTCCAACATCACCTAAAAACAAGGTGTCTCCGCTAAAAATAGCGTAGTCTTTTCCGTTGCTATCTTTCAACAAATAGGTTGTACTTTCCATGGTATGTCCAGGTGTATGTAATGCGGTAATGGTAATATTTCCCAATGTAAAAACCTCATTATCTTTAGCAATATGAGCTTCAAATTTTGTTTTTGCGCTGGGACCATAAATAATCTTTGCCCCTGTTTTTTCCGCCAAAGTAACATGCCCGCTTACAAAATCTGCGTGGAAATGAGTTTCGAATATATACTTGATTTTTGCCTTGTCTTTATCGGCTTTATCAATGTATTGTTGCACTTCTCTTAACGGGTCTACAATAGCCACTTCACCATTGCTTTCTATATAATAGGCTCCTTGTGCCAAACAACCTGTATAAATTTGTTCAATTTTCATAATTCTTTTGTTTGTTTACTATTACTTATATGACTGATGAATATAATTTGCATATTTCTGTTGATGATTTCTATCTCCTGTTTTATAATAATTTACGGCACCATAGGCTCTCATAAAAAAATGATTTACATCAATGATGTCTAGAATTCCACTTCGAAACAAATCGTCTCTCACGGGTCCTTTAATGCCTGCAAAAAAGAATAAAATATCTCTATTTTTATAATAATTTATTTGATTTTTTAACATTTCAATTCCGGTACTATCCACTCTATTTATACTTTCTCCATCAAGAACAATTAATTTTAATTTTTTTCCTTTCGCCTCGGTTAACTCTTCTAATTTATCTCTAAAATAATTTGAATTGGCATAAAATAATTGGGCATCAAATCGAAAAACTAAAATATCATCTTGTAAAATAACATCCTTAAAACGTTCCTTATTTCTGTAAAAATCTGAATTTGGAACTTGTCCTAATTCTGCAATATAAGGTCTTGATGTTCTAAAAATCAGGACAATTAAAGACAAACCTACCCCTATTATAATTCCGTATTCAATGCCTAAGGTTAAGGTAGATAAAAATGTAGCCAACATTAACCAAAAGTCTAATATATTTGCTCTCCATAAAAACGCAGCCTCTTTTATATTTATCAATCTAAAAACAGCTACAATAATAATTGCGGCTAAAATTGTTTTGGGCAAATGATAAAACAAGGGCGTTAAAAACAATAAGGTTAAGACCACAATACAGACAGAAACTAAAGCAGACATCCCTGTTTTACCACCAGATTCTTGGTTGATAGCAGATCTTGAAAAACTTGATGTGGAAGGATAAGCTTTAAAAAAGGATCCTACCATATTACTCAATCCCAAGGCAATGAGTTCTTGATTTGCTCTTACTTTGTAATGATCTTGTTTTGCTTCTAAGGTTTTTCCAATTGAAATTGTTTCTAGATATCCTACCATAACCAGCGTTAAAGCAATAGGGATTAATTCTCTAATTTGCGCAATATCTAATTCAGGAAATGAAAAAGAAGGCAAGCCAGAAGGAATCTCTTTAACAATAGAAACATCGTTCAATTGCCCTCCAAAATACCGAATCACCACGACACCTAGCACAATAACAATCAACGCATTTGGAATTTTATTATTTATTTTTCTAAGCGTAATAATCAATAGAACAGCTATTAAACCAATAAGGGTGGTGTGCAAGTTATAGGTGTCTATTTTAGCAAAAAAATCTTTAGCCACCGTTTGAATTTGATCGCTTTGTACAAAGTTAACTCCAAGTAGATTTCTCAATTGATTCACCCCAATAATGAATGCTACGGAGGAAGTAAATCCAGTAATTACAGGTTTTGAAAGAAAATTAACAATAAACCCCAATCTAAGAACACCCATTAAAAATTGAATACATCCCACCATAAAAGCGAGTAAAATGGCAATTAAAATATAACTTTCAGAGCCCGATAACGCTAAAGTAGAGACACCTGTTGCCACAATCAAAGAATCCATGGCAACGGGTCCAATAGCCACTTGCCTAGAGGAACCAAAAATGGCATACATTACTTGTGGAACCAGAGCACAATACAAGCCATAAATAGGGGGTAATCCAGCAATCAATGCGTAAGCAATTCCTTGCGGAATTAAAATAATTGCCACAGTGATTCCCGCAATAAAATCGCCTCGAAAAAGTGATTTATTGTAATTGGGCAGCCATTCTAAAATAGGTATGAGCTTTTTAATATTCATTTAAAACAATTCGTTTTGATTTTTTTCTTTTGTTCTTCCCAAATGTTTGTAGGCTAAGGCTGTTACCTCTCTACCCCTGGGAGTTCGCATAATAAACCCTTGCTGAATTAAAAAGGGTTCATACACTTCTTCAATGGTTTCTGTATTTTCACTAACGGCGGTTGCTATAGTACTTAAGCCCACTGGGCCTCCTTTAAATTTGTCAATAATAGTGATTAAAATTTTATTGTCCATTTCATCCAAACCATGCGCATCTACATTTAATGCTTTTAAAGCAAATTTAGCAATTTCTATAGTAATGCTTCCCGTTCCTTTTATTTGTGCAAAATCTCTTACTCTGCGAAGCAACGCATTTGCAATTCTTGGTGTTCCTCTGCTTCGTCCGGCAATTTCAATGGCAGCTTCCATAGAGATAGGAACCTTCAAAATAGTGGCACTCCGTTGAATAATGGTTGTTAATAAATCGGTTTTGTAATACTGTAGTCTACTATTAATTCCAAAACGAGCTCGCATAGGAGCCGTTAATAATCCCGAACGGGTGGTTGCCCCAATTAAGGTAAAAGGTTCTAGATTAATTTGAACGGTACGTGCATTCGGACCCGATTCAATCATGATATCGATTTTATAATCTTCCATCGCAGAATACAGATACTCCTCTACAATAGGGCTCAATCGATGAATTTCATCAATAAACAACACATCTCTCTCCTCTAAGTTGGTTAATAAACCTGCCAAATCTCCTGGTTTGTCTAATACGGGACCAGACGTTACTTTGATACCCACTTCTAATTCATTGGCTAGAATATGTGCTAAGGTTGTTTTTCCTAATCCTGGAGGACCATGAAATAACGTATGATCTAAAGCTTCTCCTCTTAGATTTGCGGCTTCAACAAAGATCTTAAGATTGTCAATTGCTTGTTCTTGACCTGTAAAATCGTCAAAGGAAAGTGGACGTAATTTTTTTTCAACCTCTAATTCTTCATTAGACAGATTTATATTTTCGGGATTAAGGTGTTCATTCATAAAACAAAGATAATGGAATTTGAAATAGATTGATGTACGTTTTGTTACACAACAAAAAACCTTTTCATTTCTGAAAAGGTTTTTTGTTTATTTTATATAGCTATCACTGTTAAGATGATTCTTCACCTTCTAACAAAGGAGTATCTTGGGAAACCCAGTCTTTTCCATGCAAATAATCGCTATCATCATCTTCTGCATCTACCCTTTTACTGTAATCATAAGGCCATCTGTGAACTTCTGGAATTTTACCAGGCCAGTTTCCGTGTATATGTTCTACAGGAGTGGTCCATTCTAAAGTATTCGAATTCCATGGGTTCTGAGTTGCCTTTTGACCTCTATACATAGAGATAAAGAAGTTCGCAAAAAAGAAAATTTGTGCGATTCCACCAACAATAGCAAATACGGTAATCACCACATTAATATTGGCTAAATCATCAAACATTGGAAAGGCCGTGTTGGTATAATACCTGCGTGGCAATCCTGCCAATCCGATAAAGTGCATTGGAAAAAACACCCCATAAGAACAAATGATGGTAATCCAGAAATGCCAATACCCTAATGTTTTGTTCATCATTCTACCATACATCTTAGGAAACCAATGATAAATACCGGCATACATTCCAAAGATGGCAGACACGCCCATCACTAAATGGAAATGTGCAACCACGAAGTACGTATCGTGAATATTGATATCTAAGGCAGAATCTCCTAAAACCAGTCCTGTTAAACCTCCTGTTACGAAGGTAGAAACTAATCCAATCGAAAACAACATGGCGGGATTTAATTGCAGATTTCCTTTCCAAAGCGTAGTTACATAATTAAATGCTTTTACTGCCGATGGAATTGCAATTAGTAAAGTTGTAAAGGTAAATACAGAGCCTAGAAAAGGATTCATTCCTGTAATAAACATATGATGTCCCCAAACTACGGTTGATAAAAATGCTATGGCTAAGATAGAACCAATCATGGCACGATAGCCAAAAATTGGTTTTCTTGAATGTGTTGATATAATTTCTGAGGTAATTCCCAAAGCGGGTAATAAAACAATATATACCTCTGGGTGTCCTAAGAACCAAAATAGATGCTCAAATAAAACAGGAGAGCCTCCTTGATAATGTAAAACTTCTCCACTGATAAAGATATCGGACAAGAAAAACGAGGTACCAAAACTTCTATCAAAAATCAACAATAAAGCTGCCGATAATAAAACAGGAAATGAAACAACTCCAATAATTGCCGTTACAAAAAATGCCCACATGGTTAGTGGCAATCTTGTCATTTTCATTCCTTTTGTTCGTAAGTTTAATACCGTTACGATGTAATTTAAAGCTCCAATTAAAGACGATGCCACAAAAATTGCCATTGACGTTAACCATAAAGTCATTCCTAAGCCCGATCCTGGAATCGCTTGCGGCAATGCACTTAAAGGCGGATAGATGGTCCAGCCTGCAGAAGCGGGTCCGGTTTCAATAAATAATGAAAAGACCATGATCACACTTGAGATAAAGAATAACCAATAAGACACCATATTTAGAAACCCAGAAGCCATGTCTCTTGCTCCAATTTGCAAGGGTATTAATAGGTTAGAAAAGGTTCCACTTAATCCTGCGGTTAAGACAAAGAAAACCATAATTGTACCATGAATGGTAACCAATGCCAAATACATATCTGGAGCCATAACACCATCTGTTTGATGGTCGCCTAAAAAAGCCTCGATAATTGTAAAAGATTTTTCTGGCCATGCTAATTGCAATCTAAAAAGCATCGAGATAAAAAGTGCAATGGCTCCCATAATCATACCAGTTATTAAAAACTGCTTGGAAATCATTTTATGATCTTGGGTAAAAACGTATTTGGTTACAAATGTTTCTTTATGATGATGATCTGACATAATCTGTATAATTTGTAGTCTTTCTTTGGGTTTATTTATTCTTTAATTACTTCTGATAAAGTAGGCTGCTCGGCCAACCATTTTGTGAACACTGCTTCTTCTTCCACAATGATTTTCATTTGCATACTATAATGAGAGGCTCCACAAATTTTATTACATAATAAAATAAAATCAAATTCGTATAATTCTTCTCCTTTTGATCCTCTAATATCATTAATTCCCTCCACTTTCTTCATCACTTCTGGTTGCAATCTCATTTCCTCTGTAGTGAATTTTGGGGTAAACCCAAATTGAGTAACCATTCCAGGTACACAATTCATCTGTGCTCTAAAATGTGGCATATAAGCAGAGTGCAGCACGTCTTGAGAACGAAACTTAAACAAAATCTTTCTACCTTTAGGTAAATGGATTTCTGTTACTTGTTTGTCATCAACTGCATTTTTATCGGACATATCTACCCCCATGGAATTAATTCCTTTAATAAAATTAACATTCCCTAGACCTAAGGTGTTATCTGCGCCTGCATATCGTGCTTTCCAGTTAAATTGTTGAGAATATACTTCAATTACAATTGCATCCTCATCGCTTACATCCATAATATTATTCCACTGCCATAAGCCATAACCAATTAAAAACACCAATACCACCGCTGGTACTATAGTCCAAATTAACTCTAGTAAATGACTATCTGCATAAAATTTTGCCTTTTTATCTTTTCTTCCTCTGTATTTAAAAGTGAAATAAAAGATAACAAATTGCATTAGAAACTGAACAATACCAATTAACCAAAACGTAATATTGAATAGATTGTCATCGTGTTCTCCTTCTATAGAGGCAGATTCTGGCAACATCACTACGTTTAGAGCAATTAAGCAATAAATCATAATTGCGTACAGAAACACTAAAAAGAACAGAAAATATTTTCCTTGTTTGTCATTATCTTCATCAGTAGCAATGACTCCTCGAAAGTTCATAATTCTGGTTATTTGCCAAAAACTTACCCCGATTGCAACAGCTATAAAAATATAAAATAGTGCTAACATATAATTTTATCTTAATTTATTGAAATTCTTACTAATGATGGTTTTCTTCTTCTCCGCGATGCTCAATATTGTAATAATGAAAATGCTCACTTTCTTTCAAAAATGGATTTCCAATAGCCACAGGATTTACTTTTGCAAAAGCGCTAAAAACAGTATATATGAATAACCCTAAAAAGAATAACACAGAGGCAATCTCTGGTATACCAATAAACCATTGCGCTCCAACCGTTGCTGGCATGATCATGATATACACATCGATATAATGGCCTCCTAGAATTACAATACCCCCAAGAAAGACAAACCAAGGAATACTTTTAAAGTCACTATTAATTAATAACAATATTGGAAACACAAAATTCATGACCACCATTCCTAAAAACGGCAACTTATATTCATTAAATCTCATCACAAAATAGGTGGTTTCTTCTGGGATGTTTGCATACCAGATTAACATAAATTGTGCAAACCATAAATAGGTCCAGAATACCGAAAACCCGAACATAAACTTTGCTAAATCGTGAATATGACTATCATTTACAGCGGGTAAAAAACCCTTTGAACGCAAATAAATAGTAACAAAAGTAATCACTGTTAAGGCGCTTACTAGCAAGGTAGCTAAGACATACCACCCAAATAATGTTGAAAACCAATGTGGGTCTAGAGACATAATCCAATCCCAAGACATCATAGATTCTGTAAACATAAACAACAATAGGAATACTACAGAAACATTAAAACTTTTCTTATATGTTTTTTTATCTCTTAACTCATCTTCTTTCAATGAATTCTTTCTAATAAAAGCTCTGTATAAGTTCCAGATTGTTAAATAAACAAGTCCTCTAATTAACCAACTTGGTATATTTAACCACCAAGATTTACCAGCAATAATAGGATCGTAATTGGCACTTGTAGGGTCTAAAGTTCCTTCTGCCATCCATGGAAATAAATGATTGAAGTGAAATGCCGATAGAATTAGAATTACTGCCATAATAATTGAAACTGGCAATAAGTTGGCCGTAATTGCTTCCATCACTCTAAACAAAACAATAGACCAGCCTGCTTGAGACACTCTTTGAATTGCATAGAACGCTAACACCAATAAGGTGATTCCTAAAAAGAAAAACAAGGCTACATAAAACGCCGCCCAAGGTCTATTTTGCAATTGATGAAAAACGTGTTCTGCATGCGCATCATCGTGAGACGCCGTCTCATGATTTTTGCTGGTGTCCTCATGCAATATATCCTTTTTATGAGATTTCTCTGCATGTAGCTTATTGTCTGATTCGCTCGCATGATTTTCAACGGTATCCTTATGTAATAGAATCTCTTCATGAGATTTCTCTGCATCCACATCGCTATGCGTTTCTTTTACGTTTGCATGACTTTCACCATGTTCATCACTGCTAGACATCATTACTTTAGCCTCTTCAATAGTGCTTGGCGCTGTAAAAAATCCATAACCAATACCCAAAACACCAATAATCATTAGTGCGATTGAAATTGTTTTTAATTTACCTGTAAATTGATACATATCTTTCGTATTCTACCTTTTTATGAGCTATTTTAACAAATCTGAACGTAATTTCTCTACGTAACTTATAATCTGCCAACGTTCTTTCCTTGTTAACTGAGATGAATGAGACCCCATTAAGCCTTTACCATACATAATTACATGATAAATACTTCCTTCCGTGATATCTCTATCTTTATAATTTGGAATTCCATTGAATTTATCTCTTTGCGATAAAACGCCATTTCCATCTCCTTTGGCACCGTGACAAGAGATACAATAGATGTTATACATCTTTTTTCCGTTGTCTTTATTCTTTTCTGTTAACTCTAGAGGAGATTTTAATGTGCTTTTTGCTGCTTCATACCCGTCGTTTGTATTTGGATATTCGTAAGGAACATTTCCCCTCGCAATACTTCGGGCTGCAGGTTTTAAATCTGCTCTGTTGTTATTTGTTGTCAATCCTTTGTCTCCATCTGCATCATAAGGAACAGATTCGTACATGTCTGGCATATATTGCGATTGTCTTGTTCTTTTATCACAAGAAGTGATACTCGCAACAACCAATAAAGCAACTACTATTTTACTAAAATTTTTCATCATTTTAATTTAATGCTTATCAACTACATTAATTTCTACTGCTCCAGTGTCAGTTAATAATGCCTTTAATTCTTCTTCATTATTGTGAAGTGGAATTTCCATTAAAAAGTGATCATCTGTTGTTCTTGGGTCTGGATTTTCTGCTTCTTTAAACGGCCATATTCTACTTCTCATATAAAATGTAATTACCATTAAATGCGCTGCAAAAAACACGGTTAATTCAAACAAAATAGGAACAAATGCCGGCATATTTTCAAACCAACTAAAACTTGGCTTCCCTCCAATATCCATAGGCCAATCTACGATCATCATATAATTGGTCATCCAGATAGCAAAAGACAAGCCCAGAACACCAAACATAAAAGAGGTAATGGCAATTCTTGTTGGGGCCAGCCCCATCGCTTTGTCTAGACCATGGACAGGAAAAGGACAAAATACTTCTTCGATATGATGGTTGGCCTCTTTTACTTGCTTTACCGCACTTAAAAGAACTTCATCATCATTATAAAACGCATGTATAACTTTATTACTCATGATCTTAATATCTTAATTTATCTGATTTATCTTCCTTTGGTAGTTCACCATCTCTCTTTAATTTGTAAAACTGTCCTGATGATTTCAAAATAGTTTTCACTTCCGCTTGAGCAATCACAGGGAACGTTCTAGCATATAATAAAAATAGCACAAAGAAAAACCCAATGGTTCCTATAAAGATTCCAACATCTACAAAGGTTGGTTCAAAACGCCACCAAGTAGAAGGTAAATGTCCTTTACTTAGTACAATGGCAATAATATCAAAACGTTCAAACCACATTCCAATATTAATTGCAATAGAAATTAAAAAAGACCAAATAAAACTTGTTCTTACTTTTTTAAACCATAACAATTGTGGAATCGCAATGTTGAACAATATTAAAGACCAAAATGCCCAATAATAAGGTCCTGTTGCAGCACCCACCGACATATAGGTGTAATTCTCGTAAGGAGAACCGGTATACCAAGCGATAAAAAATTCGGAGGCGTAAGCAACGGCTACAATTCCACCCGTTAAGATGATTACCATGTTCATATATTCTACGTGCAAACGCGTAATATAATCTTCCATATTGGTTACCTTTCTCATGATTCCTAACAAGGTTTGCACCATCGCAAATCCAGAAAAGATTGCTCCAGCCACAAAGTAAGGAGGGAAAATTGTTGAGTGCCATCCTGGGTTTATAGAAGTAGCAAAGTCCATTGATACAATGGTGTGTACAGAAAGCACTAAAGGAGTTGCCAAACCAGCTAACACCAATGATACTTCTTCAAAACGTTGCCAATCTTTTGCTCTACCAGACCATCCAAATGATAATAAAGAATATATTTTTTTCTGAAAAGGTTTTACGGCTCTATCTCGAATCATTGCAAAATCTGGCAATAAACCTGTCCACCAGAAAACTAGTGAAACCGATAAATAGGTAGAAATGGCAAAAACATCCCATAGTAATGGTGAATTAAAATTGACCCATAACGATCCAAATTGGTTTGGAATTGGTAATACCCAATACGCATTCCAAGGTCTTCCCATGTGAATAATAGGAAACAAACCAGCCTGAAAAACAGCGAAAATGGTCATTGCTTCTGCAGAACGGTTAATCGCCATTCTCCATTTTTGACGGAACAACAACAATACTGCAGAGATTAGCGTCCCTGCATGACCAATACCAACCCACCAAACAAAGTTTGTAATATCCCAGGCCCAGCCAATATTTTTGTTTAGGCCCCAAACACCAATTCCAGTTCCAACGGTATAAAAGATACAACCAAATCCCCAAAGCATTGCTGCTAAAGAAATATAAAAGGCTATATACCAATTTCGATTTGCTTTTCCTTCAATTGGTCTTGCAATATCTTCTGTAATATCGTGATAACTTTTGTTACCTAAAATTAAAGGTTCCCTTATGGGTGCTTCGTAATGAGACATGCTTTTATATCTTAAATTTTAATTAGGCTTCATTTGTATTTCTAACTTTCACTTGATACACTACATTCGGCTTTGTTTGTAGATAATCTAATACGTGATACGCTCTTTTGTCTTCTACTAATTGTACGACCTCGTCTTCTGGGTTATTTAAATCTCCAAAAGCCAATGCTCCTGAAGAACATGCGTTTGTACAAGCGGTTGAAAATTCTCCTACATCCACTTTTCTTCCTTCTCTTTTAGCAGTTAAAATGGTTGCTTGTGTCATTTGAATACACATAGAACACTTTTCCATAACTCCTCTAGAACGAACAACTACATCTGGATTTAAAACCATTTTGCCATATTCATTATTCATATGAAAGTCAAATTCGTCATTGTTGTTATAACTAAACCAATTAAACCTTCGAACTCTGTAAGGACAGTTGTTTGCACAATACCTCGTTCCTACACAACGGTTATACGTCATTTGATTTTGCCCTTGACGACCATGTGTTGTTGCAGCAACCGGACAAACTGTTTCACAAGGAGCATGGTTACAATGCTGACACATCATTGGTTGAAAAGTAACTTGTGGATTTTCTGCTTCTGTTTCTAAAGCGGAATATAAATCTCCACCACTTAAACCTTGTGCTACAGCTTCTTCTCTTGTTTCAATTTCTGATGAATAATAGCGATCAATACGCAACCAGTGCATATCTCTACCTGCCCTTACTTCGCTTTTACCTACTACCGGTACATTGTTTTCTGCATGGCAGGCAACCACACAGGCACCACAACCCGTACAAGTGTTTAAATCTACAGACAAGTTAAAGTGATGACCAATTTCTCTATTGTGATCATCCCAAATATTAACAGAACTAGCATCCACCTCTTTGTGATCATAAGAAACTTGTGCTGGAATATTCCATCCATCATTATGATCTCTTGGGTCTATCGTGTTAAAATCTTTTAAAGAAACTTCTTTTAAAATATCGTGACGTCCTGCAATTGTTTTTTGTACTTGAGTACAAGCAAATTTATGAACCCCGGCTGCTTTTTCAATCGCAACGCCGAATTGAATATTTTTCCCATTTTCATAAAAAGGATATGCATTTACACCTACTTGCATTTCCTCTTTTAAATTGTGTTTTCTTCCGTAACCTAAAGCCAAACCGAAGGAACCAATAGCCTGTCCTGGCTGAACAATCACGGGAATATCATTAATGGTTACACCGTTTACAGTAATATTTGCATAATCACCGTTAATTGCCCCATTGTCTTGAATTGGATTTTCGAATCCTAAAGATCTTGCATCAGCAACCGACATAGTCAAATAGTTGTCCCAAGCAGCTCTTGTAATTGGATCTGGCAACTCTTGTAACCAAGGGTTGTTGGCTTGTTTTCCATCTCCCAAAGCAGTAGAAGTAAACAAGTTCAATTCATAAGTAGATTCTTTTGTGCTTTTTAACAAATCTGCCGTGGCAGTGGTTGCCAAAAATTTATGTCCAGAAGCCTTGCTTGCCATTTCTTTCTTAAAGAAACCGTCGTGCAATGCCTGATTCCATGATTGCCCCTCTAAAATTGAAGTTAGCCAATAAGACTTTAAGTAATCGTAATAAACAATGGTATTATTTGACCAAGACAACAATACTTCTTGAAATTGTCTGGTATTAAATAATTTATTAACCGTAGGTTGCACCAGGCTGAACTGACCTTTAGATACGCAAACATCTCCCCAAGACTCCAGGTAATGTGTCATTGGCAACGCCATACTCATGGCATTCACCGTTTCATTGTTTTGCGTTGACATCGCAACAGAAAGCGTTAGCTTTTTTGCTAACTCTGCAAATGTTGCTCCGTTTGCTAAGGTATATACAGGATTTACATTATAAGTAATTAAGCCTTCTACAGCCCCCGATTCCATATCTGCCATTAACTGAGCTACTGCAGTATCATTTCCTTGTCTATTATAAGAAGGATTCGCTGAGTCAAAAATTTCACTTTGTAATGCCGTGTTAATTGCAAAAGCAACTAACTGCGCATTTTTATCGTTAATTCCGGTAACAACAACGCCTTTCGTTCCCGATTTCTTTAAAGCACTTGCTACTTCTTCAATCGCTGCGTCTATAGGAGTTGCTTTCGAAGAAACACCTGCTCCAGTAATTGCATTATATAAGTTTAATAAGGCATAAATTTGATGAGAAGGTTTTGCAATCAATCTCAAATCGGCATTTGCGCCTGTTAAAGACATATTACTTTCTATTTGAACATGATAAGACATTTTGCCTTTTTTCACATTTCTACTTGCTGCATAGCCTTTATCATATCCTCCTTGCCAATCTCCTAAGAAATCTGCACCAAAAGAAACAATAGTTTCGGCATCTTCAAATTTATAGTTTGGTAATCCTCGTTCCCCTGTAATGCTTTCAAAGGCATCTAAAGTGCCACTTTCTGAAACAGCATCGTACACCACGTGTTGTACATTTGGATAAGCAGCCACAAATTCTGTAACAATTTTGTCTGTTGACGGACTCGCCAATGTTCCGGTTAACAAAACAACTGGTTTATTTGCTGCACTTAATGCTGTAAGATTTTCTCTAATTTGTGCATCTGCTTCTTGCCAGGTTGCATCTTCCCCTTTCATCTTGGGTTCTTTTAAACGCAATTGCTCGTCATATAAAGACAGAACAGACCCTTGAACTCTGGCATTCGTAGCCCCTTTAATTTCTTTATTTGGCATCACCAAAATTGGACGACCTTCTCTTGTTTTTACTAAAATATTGGCAAAATCAAAGCCATCAAACATTGTAGAAGCATACCAATCTGCCACACCTAAAATGGTATCGTCTGGTTTTACTACATACGGAATTGAATTTATTATTGGACCTTCACAGGCGGCCAATGAAGCTGCTGCGGTTGAAAAACCAACATATTTCAAGAAATCTCTACGAGAAGTAGAAGAATTTTCTAAAGTTTCTTTATCTCCCAAAAATTCATCCGAAGGAACTGCTTCCACAAATTCATTTTTGCTTAACGTTTCAACAATAGAACTATCTTTTAGTTCCTCAACACTTTTCCAGTATTTTTTGTTTGAAGCCATTTCTACTATTTTATTTATAGATTAAAAAATTAAACTACTTTTTTAATCGTTGCATTCTTATTAATTAATAATGACATTTACCACACTCCAAGCCTCCCAGCTGAGCGACAGTTACTTTATCTACACCATATTTCTCGGATAATTGCTTATGAATTTTCTCATAATAGTCATTCCCCGCTAAATCTACTTTAGTTTCTCTGTGACAGTTAATACACCAGCCCATAGTTAATGGAGAATACTGATACATTTCGGTCATTTCCTCAACCGGCCCATGACATTTTTGACATTCTAACTGCCCAACGGTTACGTGTTGTGAATGATTAAAATAAGCGAAATCTGGCAAATTATGAATTCTCACCCATTTAATAGGTTTTTCTTCACCTGAGTATTCTAAAGTCTCAGGATCCCAACCCGCAGCATCATACACTTTCTGAATTTCTTTGTTCATATCTGCTGTTGTATACCCCTCCATCTTGGTAGTTGGCGCAACTTCTGCAATATTTACGTGACAATTCATACAAACATTTACAGAAGGAATTCCTGAATGTTTACTGTGTTTTGCTGATGAGTGACAATATTGGCAATCAATTTTATTTTCTCCTGCATGAATTTTATGTGAAAAGGCAATCGGTTGAATTGGCTGATAGCCTTGATCGATACCCACCGTATACAAAAGACCAAACCCCACATAGATGGCAAGCAATACTCCAAAAACAACCACTAAAACTTTTAAGAAGGTATTTTTCTTAGCACCCTCCCAAAGATCGATCAAGTTTCCTTTAATACCTGGAGTTTTTGGCGCTCCTTTTAATTCACTAACTTGTTTTAAAAGACTAAAAATGATTAAAAAAGCAACTGCAATTGCTGCTGCTAATAAATTCACGATCCATCCTGGCGAAGAGTCACCACTTGCTACCACGGCAACTTCTCCTGGAACAACGACTGGTGCGGGATCTCCAACAGTTGTGTAGTACAAAATGTTATCGATCTGAACATCAGATAATTGTGGAAAGGCACTCATATTAGAGCCCTTATACTCTTCATAAATAGCATTTGCATCTCTGTCTCCAGAAGCTCTAAGTGCTGCATTATTTTTAATCCAGGCTTTTAACCATGTGTTCTCTCTTCTTTCTTCAACGCCTCCCAGAGCAGGACCAATTAATTTTTTATCTAACTTATGGCACGAAGCACACAAGGATTTAAAAAGTTTCATCCCTTCACCTTGTCTTCCTGCATCAATATCTTGTGCCACGGAAGAAAAAGTAAAAAAGAAAAACAGTAAAAAAGTAAAACTTTTAAGGAGTACTTTGGCTAGTCTATTGTGCAATGCTACACTTTTCATATTTCCAACGATAGTTTTATTATCTTATATAAATTAACACTTAAAAACTGCTTTGAAGTGCCGTTACAAAAGTACTACATATCTGTAAATTCTATAATGCTAACAGATCGTTAAATTATAATTTATATTTATTCTAAATAGTTATTTTCCCAATATATTACAGAACAACTCGTTACTTTTGTAGAAAGTTTTATTTCATGAAAATAACAGGTATATTTCTTACGCCATTGGTTGTTTTATTAATTGCCAGTACAAACATCAATGCGCAGTCTCAAGACAATGATAATGAAAACATTAAGCCCTTAATCGAGAAGAAAAGAGCGTACAACAAGCATTTTGGTTTAGGCTATCGGATTCAGCTATATTATGGTAGAGAAACAGAAGCAAAAAAAGTAAGAGAACAATTTAAGGTATTATATGCCGAGGTTTATAGCCTAGTGAGTTATGATTCTCCAGAGTGGAAAACGCAAGTTGGAAATTACAAAACAAAGCTGGATGCAGACCGGGCTTTATTAGCATTTAAAGATAAATTTTCTAGTGCCATTGTGGTTCCTATAAAAAAGTAGGAAGTATCATTTAAACTCGATATTACAGCTATTTAAACATTCTTTTGATGCAAACCAAGCATTTGCTAAGTCCAAGAAAAAAAAAGGCTCATACAGTCTTTATTGAGAGACCTAAACAATGTTTTTTAAGAATACCCTCGCGTAATAGATCGGTTTATTTTGTGAAATTCGATTAAAAACGCCTTTTTAATGAGCCCCCCCCCTGTTCTACAAAAACATCATGATGAGGGTTTTTTTTGGGGGTTTTAATGAAGCATGAAGCCCTTTTTAGTGCTACATCCTTCTAACAGATAGCCACGAATACAGTCCTTTTTACTCCCATTATTGCCGTTCATACTCTATTTTATTTATGAATACAGCATTGGATTTTTCGATTCTATCCATAAAAAATGCCGCAAATGCGGCATTTTTTTTATAACTAATTGTGTGAAAATTATTTCAACTTTTTCTTTACTGCAATTTCTTTGAATGCTTCAATCGTGTCTCCTTCTTCCACATCGTTGTATCCTTTTATTTGCAATCCACAATCATATCCTTTGGCTACTTCTTTCACGTCGTCTTTAAAACGTTTTAAAGAAGTTAAAACACCTTCATGAACAACAATTCCATCTCGAATAATTCGAATCTTAGAATCTCTATAGATTTTTCCTGAAATAACCATACAGCCGGCAATATTACCTACTTTAGATATTTTATAAACTTCTCTAATCTCGACGTTTCCAGAAACCTCTTCTTTCATGTCTGGAGATAACATCCCTTCCATTGCATCTTTTAAATCATTAATTGCTGCATAAATTATTGAATATGTTCTAATATCTACTTCTTCTCTATCTGCAATTACTCTTGCATTCGATTGCGGACGTACATTAAATCCAATAATAATTGCATCGGATGCCGATGCTAATAACACATCACTTTCTGTAATTGCTCCAACGCCTTTATGCAAAATATTTACTTGAATTTCTTCGGTTGAAAGTTTCTGGAAAGAATCTGTTAATGCCTCTACAGAACCATCTACATCTCCTTTTAGGATAATATTCAATTCTTTAAAATCACCAAGGGCAATTCTACGACCAATTTCATCTAGTGTTAATGTTTTCTGTGTTCTTACAGACTGCTCTCTTTGCAATTGTGAACGTTTAGATGCAATTTGTTTTGCTTCCCTTTCATCGTCAAACACAACAAATTTGTCTCCCGCCTGTGGTGCACCATCCAGTCCTAAAATAGAAACCGGTGTAGATGGCTTTGCTTCGGTTAAGTTAATTCCTTTGTCATCAAACATTGCTTTTACTTTTCCACTGTTTTTACCAGCTAAAATATAATCGCCAATTTTTAAGGTTCCTGCTTGCACTAAAATGGTGGTTACATACCCTCTCCCTTTATCTAATTGAGCTTCTACTACTGCTCCAACGGCATTTTTATTTGGGTTTGCTTTCAATTCTAAAATTTCAGCTTCCAATAACACCTTCTCTAATAATTCCGGGATTCCTTGTCCTGTTTTTGCAGAAATGTCTTGAGACTGAATATTCCCTCCCCATTCTTCAATTAACAAATTCATGGAAGACAACTGCGTTTTCACATTATCTGGATTTGCATCTGGTTTATCGATCTTATTGATTGCAAAAATGATGGGTACTCCAGCTGCTTGTGCATGAGAAATTGCTTCCTTTGTCTGTGGCATCACATCATCATCTGCTGCAACCACTATAATAACCAAATCGGTTACCTGAGCTCCACGTGCACGCATCGCTGTAAAGGCTTCGTGACCAGGAGTATCCAGGAATGCTATTTCTTGATCGCCAACTTTTACAGAATATGCACCAATATGCTGGGTAATTCCTCCTGACTCTCCATCAATAACATTTGCTTTTCTTATATAATCTAACAAGGAAGTTTTCCCGTGATCTACGTGACCCATTACTGTAATAATTGGAGCACGGCTCACTAAGTCTTCTGGTTTATCTATTTCTGCTTCAACAGCTTCCTCCACTTCTGCCCCAACAAATTCGACTTCATAATCAAATTCTTCAGCAACAATTTTCAATGTTTCGGCATCCAAACGCTGATTCATTGTAACCATCATTCCCAACATCATACATGCAGAAATAATGTTTGTTACGGGAACGTTCATCATTGTTGCCACTTCACTAGCGGTAACAAATTCTGTTACTTTTAATATTTTAGCATTTAATGCTTGTGCTTCCGATTCTGCTTCCGATTGCTCTCTATGAGCTTCTCTTTTGTTTCTACGGTATTTAGCCCCTTTTCCTCTAGACGATTTTCCTTGTAATTTCTCTAAGGTTTCTCTAACCTGTCTTTGGATTTCTGCTTCTGTTGGTTCCTCTTTTCTAACAGCTGGCCTAACGGGTCCTCTGCCTCTTTGCACCACTTTATTTATAGGTCCACGATTGGCTGGTCTAACCGCTGCTCTAGGACGAGCTCCAGTAGAAGCTCCCGCGGGTTTTACAATTCTCTTTCGTTTTTTCCTTGCATCTGCTGCACTTGTAGTTTCTTTTTTAACTTCTGGCTTTTTCTTTTTAACTCTTTCAAACTGCTTTAAATCAATTTTCTTCCCTGTAAAGTTTGGCCCATTTAACTTTTTATATTGTGTCTTAAGAGCTTCTGCATTTTCTGCGGTAACAGGCAAATCTTCAGACCTTACTTCTGTTTTTGAATCTTCCTTTACAACGGCTCTTGTAGCTTCCTGCTCAACAGCACTTATCTGTTTTGACTTTTCAGCTCCTTTTGGTGCTGGTTTTTCTTCTTGAGGCGCTAGTTCTTTTGGCTTTTCTACTTGAGGAGCCTCAACAATTGGCGTTTCCGCTTTTGGCGTTTCCGCTTTTGGCGTTTCCGCTTTTGACGTTTCTGCTTTTGACGTTTCTGCTTTTGGCGTTTCTGCTTTAGAGGCTTCCACTTTAGGCGTTTCTATTGGAGTATTAATTTTTTCTGTTGCCTTTTTATCAATATCAATTTTACCAACAGTTTTAATCTCAGGCTTTTGAGATTTGGCTCTTAAAACTTCATTCTTCTTTTCTTCGTCAAGCCGCTTTTGTTCTAATTTAGCGTCTAACTCTAATCGAATTGCTTCTTTCTCTTTACGCTTCTCTTCGCCAACTTCTTTCGAGGCCGCTTTTTTGCTAGCATCTGTTTGATACCCATCAAGTAAAACTTGATAAACATCATTTGATATTTTAGCAGTAGGCCTTGCTTCTACCTCATGCCCATGTTTCGAGAGATACTCAACTGCTCTATCTAAAGAAATATTTAATTCTCTTAAAACTTTATTAAGCCTCATTGTTTTGCCTTCAGCCATATACTCTGTTTTGCCTTTGTTTTGTTTGTAAAAATATATTTTTTACCTTAATTCTTTTCTAGAAACTTGTGCTCTTTTACTCTTCGAATTCTTCCTTTAAAATTCTTTGAACATCTAAAATTGTTTCTTCCTCTAGATCGGTTCTTTTCACTAGCTCTTCTACACTAGCCTCTAAAACACCTTTTGCCGTGTCTAAACCGATATTTTTAAACTCTTTAATTACCCATGCTTCAATTTCATCTGAGAATTCTGTTAATTCCACATCTTCCTCTTCAAGCCCTTCTCTCTGAACATCAATATCATAGCCGGTTAATTCGCTAGCTAAACGAATATTTACACCACCTTTTCCAATTGCTTTTGAAACCTCTTCTGGTTTTAAAAAGACATTAACCCGTCCTTTTTTACCATTTTTTTCCTCTTCATACATTTCTATTTCCATAGAAACAATTTTCGCAGGACTTAAGGCCCTTGAAATAAATAACTGTTCGTTTTTGGTGTAATTAATTACATCAATGTTTTCGTTTCCTAATTCACGAACAATCCCGTGAATTCTAGATCCTTTCATTCCTACACAAGCACCAACAGGGTCAATTCTATCATCATAAGAATCGACCGCTACTTTTGCTTTTTCACCTGGAATTCTAGCCACTTTTTCAACGGTAATTAAACCATCAAAAACCTCTGGGATTTCTTGCTCAAATAATTTATTTAAGAAAAGCGGCGATGTTCTTGACAAAATAATAGCAGGCTTATTCCCTCTTAATTCTACGCTTTTAATAACGCCTCTTACAGAGTCTCCTTTCCTAAAAAAGTCGGAACGAATTTGTTCGCTTTTTGGCAATACTAATTCGTTGCCATCATCATCTAATAAAATAATTGCATTATGACGAATGTGATGAACTTCTGCCGTATACAATTCTCCTTCTAAGTCTTTAAATTGTTTAAAGATATTTGTGCTATCGTGCTCAAATATTTTAGAGATTAAATTTTGGCGCAAGGCTAAAATAGCTCTTCTTCCTAGTTGATGAAGTTTCACCTCTTCAGAAACATCTTCTCCAATTTCAAAATCTGGTTCTATTTTGCGTGCCTCGAGCAATTCAATCTCTTCATTATCGTCTTCAGACATTCCATCGGCTACCACCACCCTGTTTCTCCAAATCTCTAAATCTCCTTTATCTGGGTTAATAATAATATCAAAATTATCATCCGACCCAAATTTACGTTTTAAAGTGGCTCTAAATACTTCTTCTAGAATAGACATCAGTGTTACCCTGTCTATACTTTTGTTATCTTTAAATTCTGAAAATGAATCTATTAATGCTATATTTTCCATACTACCTTTCTACTTAAAATACAATCTTAACTTTTGCTTGTTTAATATCCTTATAGGCTACTGTTGCTGTTTTAGCCACTGTAACCTTGCCTTTACCAATTGGCTTAGGCTCTCTTGCTTTCCATTCTATCACAACATATTCTTGAGATGTTTTGACCAAAGTTCCTTCAAAATCTTCGGTGACCGTCTTTATCTGCAAAATACGACCAATATTTTTAATATATTGTCTTTTTACTTTAAGTGGCTCAGAAATATCTGGTGATGTTACTTCTAATGAAAAATCTTCTTCTTCTCTGTCTAAATTACTCTCAACATTTCTGCTAATTTTCATGATTTCACTCAACGAAACCCCCGCATCTCCATCCACCTCAATGAGAATCTTATTGTTTGGCAATATTGAAAGTTCTACCAAAAACAACAATGTATTTTCCTCTAACACCTCGTTTACTAAATCTGTAACCTTTTGTTTATCCATATAAACCTATAAAAAGAGGGGACAATTTGTCCCCTTCATGCTTCTTTTATCCCGATTTTCGGTACAAAGATACTAACTTGTTTACATATAACCAAATGCAAAGAATTCAATTATTTTAAGTATCTTTAAATATATTGTTTCACAACTTAAGACCAATACGTTATGAGAAATATTCTAGTACCCATTGATTTTTCAAAAAAATCTGAATTTGCAATACAAATTGCGGCAAAAATTCACAAAATAAACAACTGTCAAATCTATCTACTTTATACGGTAGAATTGCCAGCAGGACAGAAAGATATGTCTTCCAGAACTAGATTTAGTATTCCAGAAAGCATGATGTATTTACGTATATTACGGAAAAAAATGGGTGCAATTAAAGAAGACTTCTTCCCGAAGAATGATTCAATTCATTGCGCCATAAAAGCAAAAAATCCATTTGAAGGAATTATAGATTACAGCAAAAGAATAGATGCCGATTTAATCATAATGGGCTCAAAAGGGATTTCTAATTTTGATAAACTAATCGCTGGATCAAACGCAGATAGGGTGTTAATAAAATCAGAGATACCAGTTTTAGTTGTCAAGGAAAACGCCCGGAAATTTAAATTAAAAAAGATAGTTTTTGCTTCAAATTTCAAAGAAGAAAACAAAGCTGTTTTTGATAAATTTCTGGCGTTTGTAAAAGAATTTAAAACCGAAATTGTATTGCTAAAAATTATTACAAAATCAAAATTTGAACCTTTTTATGAAACCAAGCAACAAATAAGCAATTTTATTAGCGATTTTAATATGCCCAAACACACCATACAGATCTACAATGACACCACAGTTGAAAACGGGATTTTAAATTTCTCAAGAGAAATTAAGGCCGACCTCATTGCATTAAGCACTCATGGAAGAAGTGGTTTGTCTTATTTATTTAATGGCAGTATCGCAGGAAGCGTTACTAAAAAAGGGCTAAGCCCCATTATTACTTTTAAGATTTAACAAAAAAAATCTCACTGAGAATCTGCCCCACTAGGGTCTGCAAAATACACCGGGTTGTTATCAAACGCGCTATACGGAGAATACTCAAAATGTATGACAGGATCTTGTGCTACCCAACGCGCGGTGGTTGGGGTGGCTTCTAAAACATAAAAAAACCTTACTAAAAGTAATTTTACGATTAGCTTTTATTCAGATGCGTCCATCCATTTACCTTTCCATTTCACAGGAAATCTATCATCCTCACGGTATTTTTGAGGTATTTTTATATACCATAATTTTAACGTTTTATCTGTCGGTTTCCTTTGAATATATAAAAAATTGTCAGAACCCTTTTTGTAAACACTATCTCCAATCTTAATCAATTTCATTACTTCCCCATTCGTAGGGAAGATAGTATCTCCTGAACTAAGAATCATATCAGTAGCTCTAAGATTTTTTCTATATGAAATTGTATCTATTATAATACCATTATAAGGCTTTCGAATATTTTCAATAATTCTGTCAAGACTTTTCTCATATGATAATTCTTCTAATTTTTTAACACAAGATGCCATAAGCATTAACAAACTTATATATAATAAATGTTTTATCTTCATCATCAGTCTAAATTTATTCTATTAAAATTATATGATTCTCCTCCAAAATATCTAGCTTGAAATTTCGGACTACCCCGCTACCACACGAATCCTTTCGTGTGGAACGTTCTTATTAAATTCCAACTATTTTAAAGACAACCACATGATCAACGAGTCCTTTTTGTCCTGAATAATCTATGGCACTACTATAGACATAATCTTCTGGTTTATAAACCAAACCTTCTTCTAAAGGATTATTGTGTACATATGCTATTTTTTGTTGAATACCCTTGTTGCTCCAAAGTTCGATTGGCTTATTGTCATGTCTCCAAAATTGATGATACTTTACATTAGAACTTTTTTTAGCTTCTTTTTTGAAAAAATCTAATAAAATTATTTTCTGCTTTCTTTTGGATTTTCTTGTATGCTTTTTACAATAGACTAACTTGTAAACCTTTTTAAATCACCAATTAATAATTCAGGATTTTGCCCATGTATACTTCTAAAAACCAAATGCACATGACTCGTCATCATACACCAAGCATATATTCTAATCCTTTGTTTTTTTGACAAAACTGCAACCTGTCTAAAAACAACTCTTTATACTCATTTCGTGTAAAAACATCGAGCCAACCTATCATAGCAAAGCTAATAAAGTACAAACTCATAAACCACACGAAAGGATTCGTGCGGCAGCGGCCGAATAAAATTAATACTTTTTTTTTATTTAGACAGAGTTCAGTTTACAGTCTCAAAAAGCTCGAACTAAATCGGGCTTTACTGTTATTGCTGTTCTGCTAATTCTTTTTCTAATTCTATCTTTCGCCTGAAGTATATTCGTTCGGCTTCTTCATCCTTCTCGACTATGAGGTCTTCATATGCGTTTTTATTTGAGCATAATTCAGGGTAACCCATAATAGTTTGGACAAAAGGATAAAATTCTTCACTTTTATTAATAGCTCTAAATTTCCAATTTACAGAAATATGGTCATCTATTATCTCAAACAATTGACATGGACAAGTTGAGATAAAACCATTACCATCTATTAAATAAGCTTGGTAGGTTTCAAAAATCACTATTCCCATTACTAAGTATTCCTTCCCGATTTCCAATTCTCCGTATTCAGTAGCTTCTGAAGCTCCAAACCTGCCAAATTCCCCTTTATCTAAAGGCTTGCTTTCATAGGGTCTTAAATCTTTCCCTAAATTATATTTACATAATACTTTCATAATTATTTAAATTTAAAGTCATCTACATATTTTAAGACGCCATTTTCAAATTTCCCCACGTAATGTATTACTGCCTTGGTTCCATTTTGAGTAGTGACCGAATATTGTAATTTACGCCAACCTAACCACCGTGAATCTTTCATACCAGTCATCACTACTCTACCAATTGTTGGGTCTTTAACAACTGCTTTCATTGCCATTTGTTCAATCAAATTATTTGCAGTAATACGCCCTGTAGAACCAAGACCTTTTGCAACTAAACCGCTCGTCCTAGCAACAAATGTAGCTCTATATAACCTAACTAGCCCTTGAAATAGTTTTGCAAAAGCATATTCCCCTCCAATGAGCATAGCGAATTGACCAGGAGCAGCTTCAGCTCCAGCAATATCTGCTTTACTAGGATTCCAAGCATCGCCGCCACGCATTGCAGCGTTATAACCACCTGTTGGCATTGAATATGCTAACCCTTGCAATGCCCCTGCACTCATATTCTTTGCAGCTGCTAATCTTTCAGAAGGGGTCATATCCTTCCACTTCTTATTTCCACAGCAATCAGTGGTATTACTTGAATACCCAGTTGGAACCATCGCTTCTTGAAAAGCTAATGCCGCAGTAAAACCATTTGTAGTTTTTACACTTCTCCCTTCGGCATCAGCAACGTCATCTGCAGACATTGCAAAGTTATATGTTTGTATATTATCTGCACGACGTCCTCTTCCCAAGCCACGCACCCCCGAATCTGCCCCACTAGGGTCTGCAAAATACACCGGGTTGTT